>Ga0164296_1001322_pt1 | contig 26717 bp, 22 predicted proteins | sample GEODES057metaG_FD_113533 | JGI IMG/M metagenome (GOLD analysis project Ga0164296, IMG submission 113533) | Dystrophic lake water microbial communities from Trout Bog Lake, Wisconsin, USA - GEODES057 metaG | ecosystem: Environmental > Aquatic > Freshwater > Lake | place: USA: Trout Bog Lake...
TCACCATCTATGAGCGGCGGCCGGAGGCGGGGCGCGGATGCTCCTGGTATGCGGGCGGCATGTTGGCCGCTTGGTGCGAGATGGAAAGCGCCGAGCCGCTGATCGGCGAATTGGGCCTTGAATCGCTTAGCTATTGGAAGACGCATTTTTCGCATATTGTTGAGAATGGGACCTTGGTTGTAGCCCCGCCGCGTGACCTGCCGGATCTCAAGCGATTTGCCGCGCGGACTTCGGCGCATGAATGGGTTGCGCGCGACGCAATTGCGGCGCTTGAACCCGATTTGGCCGAGCGGTTTGAGACGGCTTTGTTTTTTGCAAGCGAAGCGCATCTTGATCCGCGCGATACGCTGGACGCGTTGCGGCAAAAATTAATTGCCGAGTATGGCGTGACCTTTGTGATGGATAGCGCTGTTTCGCCCGACGATATCAATGCTGATCATGTCTTTGATTGTCGCGGATATGAGGCCCGTGATGTTTTGAAGGATTTGCGTGGCGTAAAAGGCGAAATGCTGATCTTGCGCACGAAAGAGGTGAGCCTCTCGCGGCCCGTGCGTTTATTGCATCCGCGTATTCCGGTTTACATTGTTCCGCGTGCCGATCATCATTTTATGGTGGGTGCTACGATGATTGAGAGCGGGGATCGCACACGGTTCTCGGCTCGCTCGATGGTTGAGCTTTTAAATGCGGCCTATGCGGTTCACCCTGCCTTTGGCGAGGCGGAGATCGTTGAAACCGGCACCGATGTGCGGCCTGCCTTTGCTGACAATTTGCCGCGCATCCGGCGCGAGGGAAAAATCCTTCGCCTGAATGGTTTATACCGTCATGGCTATCTGGGTGCGCCTGCTTTGGCGCGGCGTGCGGCAGAGATTGTTTTTGAGGGTAAGTCTTTTCCGGAGGTTGAACGGTGAGGCTGATTGTTAATGGCAATGAAACCGATGTTTCAGCCGAAACCTTTGCCGAATTGCTCTTAGAGCTTGGCTATGAAGATATGCCCGTTGCAACGGCTGTAAACATGTCCGTTGTGCGAAAAAAAGACCGTGACATCGTTCGATTAAAAGAGGGCGATCGGGTTGAAATTCTAGTGCCGATGCAAGGGGGCTGAAGCGTGGATCTATTAGAGTTTTATGGCGTATCGGTAGCCTCGCGTTTGTTGCTTGGCACGGCGCAATATCCATCGCCTGCGATATTAGCGGATGCGATTACGCGCTCGGAAGCCGATATTCTCACCGTATCCTTGCGGCGTGAATCAACGGGTGGCTCAGGCGGGCGCGATTTCTGGAAATTGATCAGCGCGATGGACCGAAAGATTTTGCCGAATACCGCAGGATGCCATTCGGCCAAAGAGGCGATCACAACCGCTGAAATGGCACGGGATGTGTTTGATACGCCGTGGATCAAACTCGAAGTGATTGGCAATGCAGATACTTTGCAGCCGGATGTGTTTGGTCTTGTTGAAGCCGCGCGGGAATTATGTGCGCAGGGCTTTCAGGTGTTTCCTTACACGACGGATGATCTGATCGTTGCAGAAAAATTATTGAGCGTTGGCTGTGAAGTTTTGATGCCGTGGGGGGCGCCGATTGGCTCTGGCAAAGGGCTCAATAACCGCTTTGCCTTGAAAGCGATGCGCGCGCATTTTCCGAGAGTTCCGCTTGTTGTCGATGCAGGTTTGGGTGTTCCCTCCCACGCAGCCGATGCGATGGAATTGGGCTATGATGCGGTGCTGCTGAACACGGCGGTTGCCAAAGCGGGTGATCCGGTTGCTATGGCGGAAGGATTTGCTCTGGCGGTTAAAGCGGGACGATTGGCCTATCGTGCGGGTGCGATGGAAGCGCGCGATATGGCGGTGCCTTCAACGCCCGTCTTTGGTCAACCTTTTGTGTAAATTAATTGGAGTTTAAAATGCTGGATCGGTTTTATTTGATTGTTGACTCTTCCCACTGGCTTGAACGCCTGTTGCCGCTTGGTGTTAAGACCGTGCAGCTTCGCATGAAAGATAAAAGCCATGCGGAATTGACGCATGAAATTATCATGTCGCGGACTTTGTGCGCGCAGAATGGCGCGACTTTGATCGTCAATGATTATTGGCAGATGGCGCTTGATGAAGGATGCGATTTCGTTCATCTCGGCCAAGAGGATATGGACACAGCCGATTTTAAAGCGTTGAAAGCGGGCGGCGTTAAGATTGGCCTATCCACGCACACACCCGAAGAGCTGGACCGTGCGCTTCAATTTGATCCTGATTATATCGCTTTGGGGCCGATTTATCCGACCGTTTTAAAGGATATGAAATTTCCGCCGCAAGGGTTGGAGCGCATTGGCGAATGGAAGCGGATCATTGGTGATATGCCGCTTGTTGCCATTGGTGGTTTGACGCCGGAACGTGCGAAGCTCGTCTTGCAAGCGGGGGCCGATAGCGCGTGTGTTGTTACCGATATCTTACGCAACGCCGATCCCGAAGCGCGGACGCGGGAGTGGATTGATACGCTGCGCGTATAGCAGCGTAATTGTTTTAAGGGATCATGCTCGTTTCAAACACGTCATCAGCTGAAGAGACGAGCTGCTGGCAATTGTTTGCATTCACATCTAGTTCGACTTCATTCTTTGAAATCTCGATGCGGCGTCCCTGTTCAACGGCGCAATTCTGACCGTTGATGCGCGCCATGATGGAAAGAGTTTCACCCTTTTTCCTGTGCGGCAAAAAGAAATAACCATCTTCATTTGTCACTGTTTTGATCAGGCCGGATGTCGACGATGTTGCACGGATCTTGACCTGCGCGAGACCAGTCTGACCATCTTTCGTCACGCGGCCAGCGACCAGTTTGCCACCATCTTCTGCTTCGCCATTCGGATTGGGGCGAAGGGCGCGTAGATTGGCCAGTTCAAGCACGGTGCCAGGCTTTGCTTTCACAAGGGCGATACGAACGCTTTTGACTTTGCCAAGCGGCAAAGGTGGGCGCGAAAATGCTTTAGCGGATGGATTAAGGTCGGGCCAATCCAAGGCTGCAACATCAAGCGTTTCATAGCGCCAATCGTTTGAAATCGAAACGGGCGAGATATGCCATTGGCTAGAGGGGAGCATTTCAAGCTCTGGCGTATCCTGTTCATTGATCGAGACGGTCGTACCGTCTTCCATCATCAGATCGATTTCAAGATTGCCGGCGGATGCGTTCCGCTTTGATATGGAATGATCGAGTTTTCGCAACGCAAGTTGGATATGGCTTGTGTTCCAAAATTCAAGGCGGGAGGGCCGGAATAGCAATTCAGCCCGTCCGGTATTATCGGCGGTAAGGCTCAAAATTTTCGAACCATCAGGATCATTGGCTTGTGCCTGACGCTCCTGTGCCTCGCCATTATCAATCGATACTTGGCCTTTTTCGAACAGTGCGACGTGATCAAGAACGGCCGAGGGTGAATTATCATCGACAAGCGTAATTGATGGTTTACCCGTTTCATCAGCTGGATTGCGGGTAAACGCATGAAGCTCGGTTTCGCCGAGATAGACGCGCACCTTCGTCGGGTCGCTTACATAGAGGGTAAGGCCATGCAAATCGCGGCTGCCAGCGTGCGGATCGGGCATCATCTTTCCGGTAACGCTGTCTGTCCAAGGTGTAATCGTAATGCGGTTATCTTTTTCATTAAACTCAATATGGCCAGCAATCGCATTGCGCATTTGCTGATAGCGAACCCAAGTCGAGCCCGGTGGCGACCAAACGCGTTGGCTATCGGGAACTGTGCCATCAAAATTATAAACGAGGTTCGAGAGGCGCTGCATCCATTTGCGAATGACAGGCGTTACAGGCTCCGCAGTGGTGTGCTGAAATTCCGAGCCGCCAGAGCCAAAATGCGTATACCAGAAATGGCGGACGGCATCACCATTGCGGATCATTTCAACGCTAGAGGCGACCAGCATGGCGAGTGAATCACCTTGCGCGCTGTCGCAGCGCAAACCGCAATAGAGGTCCTTACGATCCTCATAAGAAAGGGTTGGCAAGAGATGCCCAAGGTCATTGGCAAAAGCGTCCGACGAACTCCGGTCAAAATTGCCCGTGGTTGAACGCGGCACATTGTAAAAGCCCGGATAGGTCGTGGTGAGTGGCGGAAGCGGCTTTTTAAAATCGCTTTTAAGCGGACCAAAATAATGGGAAGGGTCGGCAGGGAAGTAAGACCATATGCCTTCTACACCAAGCGTTTTAAGAATATCGGCATGATAAGCGTGGCTTGTTTCATCGGTCGCATGGGCTTCGCGCCGCACCACAACCGACGCATCATTGAAGATGGTGCCCGGCGAGCGGGGTACTTCGTAATATTTTCCGGCTACACCAAAATCTTGCGCCAGCGTATTGCCGCCATGCGATGTGAGGAGTGCAGGGCGCAGGTTCCAATCGGCCAAGATGGGCGCTTCCGCCATGACGGTTTGGCGACTGAAATCGTCGCGCTCAATGCGCATGACCGATACGCCGCAGCCATTGCTGCATGATGGCGCCGTTAGCGTGACATGATCCAATTGACCTGCATTCAACGCTAAATGGTCGAACGTGTCGCCTTCGGTCGGAATGATGAATTCAACGATTACAAATTTGTTGTCTTTTTTGAGTTGAACGTCTCTGCCTTTAGCCACCTGATCGGGGCCATAGGTGAGCGTGCGTCCGGTGCTATCGGACAAGGTAACCGATAAATCAGCTGGTGGTTCGCCGTTTAGAAAGAGACGAACATTTTGGCGTTGTTCATTCGCGATGTCTGAATCGACGGCTGGAATCGCAATATTGGTTTGTTCGGATGCCAGTTGGATCGAAGGTTCAAACACATTGCGCAATTGGAAGCTGGAATCTTCCTGCCAGCCATGAAACTGATCGATATTGCCACGATGCCATTCACGTAGCAGAAGCGCATAAGCGGGAAGTCCATCAACCCCTGTTGGCGTCCGGTTTAAGCGGCCTGGCCCCAAGAACATCGTGGATAGACGGTTGCTGCCATGGGGCCAGAGCGAGTCCGTTACCTGCAAACCGAGTTCTTGATTGAAGACGCGATGGATGGCGGCGCCATGCCATGGCTTTAACTCGTCCGCGTCGTCGCTGAAGCTGACAACTTGGTGGAAGGGGTAGGGTAGTTCGCGCACCCGCGTAATATCATCTGTGCTCGACGCAACACCGCCGCCGATGACAGTTGCCATCGTTGCGATCAATGACGCAGCAAGAAGCAGGCGCCGAGGTGTTACATTTCTAACCAACCTAAAACCCCGGGCAGTCGAGTAAGCGGATTGAGGCGTTAACGCGTTTAAAGCCGATGCGTAAGACGTTATCCGCACCCACGGACGCGACGCTTTGGCAGCCAAAGGTTACAACTTTGTGACGGGTTTGCTTCAATCGCACGGATGTCAACATGATTTCGCTCAGAGGCTCCAAACGGATATGTTTGAAGGCCGCGTTTCGCGGGGCAATGCGCCTTTGACATCCATGACAATCGGGTTGCCGGGCTTCAACAGCTTTTGGATCAAGCCCCATCCGTCTTGCATATAGGATTTGTGCGATACGGCTAAAATCACTGCGTCCGAAGGCTTGAGGTTCTCGGTGGATACCAAATCAATGCCGAATTCGTGATGCACTTCTTCCGCCGAAGCCATCGGATCATGGGCTTGGACGGTAATGCCGAAATTTTTAAGTTCTGTAATGATATCAACCACTTTCGAGTTGCGAATATCGGGTACGTCTTCTTTGAAGGTCAGGCCAAGGACGGTTACAACCGGATTGGCGCGGCCATCGGCGAGTAGACGACGGATACATTCACGCGCAACACGCGGGCCAACGGCATCATTGGTGCGACGTCCGGCCAAAATAACTTCCGGATGGCATCCGGCTTTTTCCGCGCGGTAGGTGAGGTAGTAGGGATCAACGCCAATGCAATGACCGCCGACGAGACCGGGACGGAAGGGCAGGAAGTTCCACTTGGTACCTGCCGCTGCAAGCACATCGAGCGTATTGACGCCGAGGGCTTGAAAGACTTCCGATAATTCGTTCATCAACGCGATGTTGAGATCGCGCTGGGTGTTTTCGATGACTTTGGCGGCTTCGGCCACTTTGATCGAAGGCGCTTTATGTATGCCTGCTTTAACCACCGAGCCATAAACAGCAGCCACGATTTCAAGCGTTTCAGGCGTTTGGCCGGAGACGACTTTGGTAATGGTTTCAAAGCGATGGACGTGATCGCCCGGATTAATCCGCTCGGGCGAATAGCCGACGGTGAAGTCGGTTCCGGCTTTCAGGCCCGAGACGCGCTCAAGCACAGGCACGCAATCTTCTTCTGTTGCGCCCGGATAGACGGTTGATTCATAGACGACGATATCGCCCTTTTTGAGCACATTGCCGACGGTCTCAGATGCTTTGAGCAAAGCGGTCAGGTCTGGACGGCGGGCTTCGTCGATTGGGGTCGGCACGGTAACGATGAAGAAATCGGCGGTCTTGAGCGTAGCGCGGTCATGCGTGAAGGTGAGCGTTGGGGCTTTCAGGCGGGCGCTTTCGACTTCCAAGGTGCGGTCATGGCCGTCTTTCAGCTCGGCAATGCGGCGCTGGTCGATGTCAAAGCCGATCACGGTTTCGCCAGCGGCCGCAAACGATACGGCGACGGGGAGGCCTACATAGCCAAGTCCGATGACGGCGATTTTTCTGGTATGAGCCACGCTTTTAGTCTCCACTTTCTTAAACTCAGGCAGCCGTCTAGACGGCAAATTGCGGATCAGCAATCCTCAATTCGGCCATGTCGCGGTAAATTGCGGCAATTTCGGTACCGATTGCGGTTGATGAAAATAATTTTTCGACACGACGGCGCCCGGCCTGCCCCAATTTGGCGCGAAGAGCGGGATCGCGGACGAGCGTTTCGATGGCGTTTGCCAGCGCCTTGGCATCATCGACGGGAACCAAAAGGCCGGTTTCCCCGTCAACAGCGACGTCGCGGCAGCCTGGAACATCGGTGGCGACCAGTGGGCGCCCCAAGCTTGCGGCTTCGAGCAGCGCTTTGGGCAGCCCCTCGCGCCGGGACGGCAAAGCGGCAATATGGCAGCGCGTCCAAAGTGCGGCGATATCCTCGATATGACCTAACCATTCGACGCCGGGTTGGCGGGCAAAGGCTTGAAGTTCCTCGATTTTAATCGCCGAGCGGTTGGTGGGATCGTAATCACCTGCGAGCAAAAGCTGCGTGTTGAGACCTTTTTCGCGCAAAATCGCTTGGGCCGCAACAAGTGGCCTTATGCCTTTATCCTCTAACATTCGGGCGGCGATGCCGATGGTAATCGGCCCTTCGGGCTCCGGTAGCGGCTTTAAAAGGTCGGTATCGACGCCCGAGCCTGCCACCAAGCGAATGCTATCCGATGGAACGCCGATGGATTGAAGGGCCGCCCGATCATCGGCGTTTTGCACCACGGTGATCGATGAGCGGCGCGACAATAGCGTGCGGAGGGCGATGACAAGGCCGGATTTGAGGAGTTTTCCCTTAAACCCCCGACCAATAAAGCCCGAACCCAAGCCCGCGATTGTATTGACTGTCGCGATACCAAGACCTGTTGCGGCGATTTGACCAAACATCACCGGAACGAGCGCAATATGGTGGACGATATCCGGCTTAAGGCTTTGATAAAGCTTTCGAATAGCCCAGATATCCTTGATGATGTCGAAGGGCGTGCGCTTGAGCTTTTCCCATGGCAGATCGTGAACGATGTAGCCCTCGCCACGGATCGCAGCGCCAAAGTTTTTTACCCGCGTGCCGACATGTACCTCAAAGCCAGCCGATTTCGCCGCACGCGCCATGGGCAGGCGATGCGAGATGAAATAACGGTCATCGGTGACAAGAAAGAGCAGTTTAGGCAAGGCCATGCGGATTAAAGCGGTTCCAAAAGCGGGTGGCTAAGGGATTTCCCGAAGCTGTGCGGTTGCAATAGCTGAGCAATCCTGTCTGGCTGATGAACGGCAATCTATTTTCCGTCATTGCGAGCGAACGCGAAGCAACCCAGCTAGCGAAACTTATTAAAATACAACCTAACCATCGCACTTTTTTCGGAATCATCAGCTGGGTTGCTTCGCGTTCGCTCGCAATGACGGGGGGAGTAACCCCCTTAATTTCGCCCTGATTCAGCTTCAGTTCATCCGCGCCGTGCTTTTTGCGGCGTCTTAATTGGATGATTTCGCCTCGTATTTGTTATTCGATGGTGCTATCGGGTGCGGAATTGGTTGGATTTTGTCCAAAATCGCGTTGTTTTGACTTATCTCGAAGGATATTACCTTGACGACTTATGCCCTTATTGGAGCTTCCGGTTACATCGCGCCACGCCATATGAAGGCGATCAAGGATACGGGAGGCGAGCTTGTTGTCGCTTATGATCCCAATGATTCCGTTGGTATTTTGGATAGCCATTTCCCAGACGCGCATTTTTTCACCGAATTTGAGCGGTTTGACCGCCATGTGGACAAGCTGCGGCGTCGGGGCGAGCGGCTCGATTATGTCTCGATTGCCTCGCCAAATTATCTCCATGACGCGCATTGCCGCTTTGCTTTGCGGGCTGGCGCGGATGCCATTTGCGAAAAGCCTTTGGTGCTGAACCCTTGGAATATCGATGGGTTGGAGGAAATTGAGGCCGATACGGGTAAGCGGATTTATTCGATTTTGCAGCTTCGCCTGCACCCAGCCATCATCGCGCTGCGCGATAAATTTGCTAACTCTACCAAGCGTCATAAGGTGGAACTCACTTATTGCACCTCGCGCGGGCGTTGGTATCACGCGTCTTGGAAGGGCGATGACTCGAAATCAGGTGGCGTGGCAACCAATATCGGCGTGCATTTCTTTGATATGCTTGGCTTTGTGTTCGGTGGCGTTAAATCCAACGTCGCCCATTTGCGCTCGGATGAACGCGCAGCAGGCTTTTTGGAGTGCGAGCGCGCCGATGTGAGCTGGTTCTTGTCGGTGGATCGCAATGATCTACCTGAAAGCGTGCAGGGCAAAAAGACGACCTATCGCTCGATTACGGTCGATGGCGAGGAAGTTGAGTTTTCCGAAGGCTTTACCGATTTGCACACGCGCTCTTACGAGGAAATTCTCGCGGGCCGTGGCTTTGGCTTGAAGGATGTTCGCCCTTCGATTGAGATCGTTTCGACCTTCCGCCATCAGGAAATTGCCAAACGTTCAGGGATTGTTCATCCCTTCGCCGATAAAGCGTAATTTATGAGCGAAATGAGGGAAGATCCGCGCTTTCCCGGCGTCCTTATCCATATATCGAGCTATGTCGATGATGGGGCGGTGATCGGTCGCGGCACCAAGATCTGGCATTTCTGTCACATCCTTGCAGGGACGGTGATCGGCGAAAATTGCTCGATTGGCCAGAATGCTATGATCGGCCCGAAAGTCACCATCGGTAATGGCTGCAAGATCCAGAACAATGTCTCGCTCTATGAAGGCGTTGTGCTGGGAGATGATGTGTTTTGTGGCCCATCCTGCGTATTTACCAATGTGATTAACCCGCGTGCGAATGTGAGCCGGAAATCTGAATTTAAAACGACGCCTGTCGGCAAGGGTGCAACCATTGGCGCCAATGCAACCATCGTTTGTGGCCATTCGCTTGGCGATTACTGCCTGATTGGCGCGGGTGCCGTCGTCACAAAAAATGTACCTGATTATGCCTTGATGGTGGGTAACCCCGCACGGCGGATGGGCTGGATGAGCCGTTCTGGCGACCGGTTGGGTGCTGACCTTAAATGCCCGGCAACGGGTGAAACCTATCATCTTAAGAATGACAACCAGCTGGTGCTGGCCGACTAGGAGCAAGACTCGTGGATATTAAAGGTAAGAAATTCGTTGTGATTGGTGGCGCGGGTCTGATTGGTTCGCATGCGGTTGATCAATTGATTCAGCAGGATGTTGGCGAGATCGTCATCTATGACAATTTTGTGCGCGGCACGATGGAGAATCTTGCAGGATCGTTGAAAGATCCGCGGGTGAAGATTTTCGAAGCCGGTGGCGACATCACCCATACCGATATTCTGGATGCAGCACTGAAAGGCGCGGATGGCGTGTTCCAATTCGCAGCGCTCTGGCTGCTGCAATGCCATGAATATCCACGCACTGCGTTTGACGTGAATGTGAAGGGCATGTTCAACGTGCTCGATAGCTGCGTGCGTAATGGTGTGAAGCGTTTGGTGTGGTCGTCTTCGGCGTCTGTTTATGGCGATGCGGTTGAAGAGCCGATGACGGAAGACCATCCATTCAACAACAAGAATTTCTATGGCGCGACGAAGATTTGCGGCGAGGCGATGGCCCGCGCCTATCACTTCCGTTATGGCCTCGATTATGTCGGCCTTCGCTATATGAACGTGTATGGCCCGCGTCAGGATTATCGCGGCGCTTATATCGCTGTTATCATGAAAATGCTGGACGCGATTGATCGCGGCGAAGGCCCAACCATTATGGGCGATGGCTCGGAAGCGTTTGACTTCGTAGCCGTGGAAGATTGCGCCCGCGCTAACCTCTGCGCGATGGGTTCAACCGCTACCGATCGTTTCTACAATGTCGGCACCGGCAAGCGTACCTCGCTGAAGGAAGTGGCTGAAATGCTTCTGAACCTCACGGGCTGCAACCAGCCGATCAATTATGCGCCACGCTCGGCTGCAACGCTTGTTCGTAACCGCGTTGGCTCGCCCGTACGTGCGTCGAAAGAAATCGGTTTCACGGCAAATATCGATCTTGAAGAAGGCTTGCGCCGTCTGATCACCTGGCGCGAAGGCCATAAGAACGAAGTTGCCGCGCGCCGCGCCAAATCTGCTGAATAAGGATCGCTTTCATCATGGCCATGGAAAAAAGAACCGTCCAGATTGCATTGCCTTCAATGGGCGAAGAAGAATGGCAGGCCGTGCGCGCCCCGATTGAATCGGGTTGGCTCACGCAAGGCCCGAAAGTGGCCGAGTTTGAAAAGCAATTTGCAGCACGCCACAACGTGTCGCATGCGCTTGCGACCACGAGCTGCACAACGGCTTTGCATCTCGCTTTAGCGGCTATGGATATAGGCCCCGGTGACGAGGTGATTGTACCTTCGTTTACGTGGGTCGCTACCGCCAATGCCGTGCTCTATTGCAACGCTACTCCGGTGCTCTGCGATGTTGATCCGCGCACGAACAATATCGATCCGGCTTCTGTTGCCGAGAAGGTAACCGACCGCACCAAGGCGGTGATGCCCGTGCATCTGTTTGGCCTTTGCGCCGATATGGATGGTTTGCGCGCTGTTTTGCCAAAGCATGTGAAGATTGTTGAAGATGGCGCTTGTGCGGCAGGTGCATCCTATAAAGGCACGCCAGCGGGTGCGTTGGGCGATGCCGGTTGTTTCTCGTTCCATCCGCGCAAGTCGATTACGACGGGTGAGGGTGGTATGATGACGACGATCCATGATGATGTCGCTGCCAAGGCGCAAGTGTTGCGTAACCATGGCGCATCCGTTTCGGAAGAAATGCGGCATCGTGGTGCGCAGCCTTATCTGCTGCCGGATTTTGACGAATTGGGTTTCAATTACCGCATGACGGATATTCAAGCCGCCATCGGCCTTGTGCAGATGACGAAGCTTGATCGCTTTATCGACGAGCGTGACGTTGCCGCGCGTCGCTACCGCGAAGAGCTCGCGGATATTGAATGGCTCCGCCAGCCTGTTGTGCCAAACGATGTGCGCCATGCTTGGCAGGCTTATGTGACTTATGTCGATCCGAAGCTTGCGCCAATGCCGCGCAACGAGATTATGGCGAAGCTGCATGCGATGGGCGTTGCGACGCGTCCTGGTACGCATGCGATCCATATGCTCGGCTATTATCGCGAGCGCTACAACATCAAGCCGGAAGATTTTCCGGGTGCCAAGGATTGCGAAAACAATACCATGGCCATTCCGCTGCATAACCGCATGAGTGCTGATGATTATTCTTATGTTATCGAGTGCATTCGCTCGATTGCGAAAGGCCATTGATCATGTCGCAGCCGCAATGGTTATCGGATTTACTGGGCGTTCAAGTTCCGGCAGAAGGTGCAAGCGCTGTGGCCAATGGCCGCCAGATCACGACGGTCGCGGGTATTCCGCGCTCGGCTGAATTTGTGTCGGCAGCACAAGAGCAAACACGCGAAACCTTCGGCTTTAAATGGGCGAAGCGCGACACGTTTGAAGGCTCGGTTGCTGACCATATGCGCACTTGGCTTGTGCAGAAATATGGCGATGTGCCATTTGCACCTTGGTTCAAAGAACATGGCGAACATCCGATTATTCTGGATGCTGGCTGCGGTGCAGCTCTTTCAGGCATTGCGCTGTTCGGTCCCGTGATGGACCATGTGCATTATCTGGGTGTGGATGTTTCGACCGCTGTTGATGTTGCGCAACAACGGTTCAAGGAGCGGGGTTGGTCAGCCGGATTTATTCAGGCCGATTTGAACCAGATTCTCGTGCCTGAACGCTCGGTTGATATCGTCTTTTCCGAAGGTGTTTTGCACCATACCGATAACACGTTTAACGCGCTTGCCGCTGTTACCAAGCATGTGAAAGTCGGCGGTCGTGTGGTGTTTTACGTGTACCGTAAAAAAGGTCCGGTGCGCGAGTTCACCGATGATTATATTCGCGACAAGCTGCAAGTGATGACGCCAGAGGAAGGCTGGGCAGCGATGGAACCGCTCTCCGAGCTTGGGCGTATTTTGGGCGAGTTGAATATTGAAATCGATATCAAACGTCCGATCGACTTGCTCGAGATTCCGGCAGGTAAAGTAAACCTGCAACGCTTCTTCTATTGGCATGTGCTTAAGGCGTTTTATCGCCCTGAAATGTCGCTTGATGAAATGAACCACATCAATTTCGATTGGTTCGCACCGAAGAATGCACGTCGCCATACGGTGGAAGAAGTGCGCGGTTGGTGCAAGGAATTGAACCTCGAAATCGAGCACGAATTTGCGGAAGAAGCGGGCATCAGCATTATTGCGAAGCTAACAAAATAATACCGTCATTGCCGGGAGCGTAAGCGACGAAGCTACCCAGAATTGTTCTGAGCCATCAACTGGGTTGCTTCGCTGATCGCTCGCAATGACGGCTTCATTGGGGTCGAAAAAGAATGTGCGGCATAGCAGGCATCTATCATTTTGACGGAACGCCCGCGTCACCCGTGACGCTGAAGGCGATGACGGATGCGCTTCATCATCGTGGCCCCGATGGCGAAGGTCAGTTTACCGATGGGCCCGTGGCACTCGGCCATCGGCGGCTATCGATCATTGACTTGTCGGATGCTGCGCATCAACCAATGCCATCGGCGGATGGCAAGCTCGTGCTCACCTATAATGGTGAGGTTTATAATTTTCAGGAACTGCGCATCGATTTGGAAGCGAAGGGCCATTCGTTCCGCTCGCGCGGCGATAGCGAAGTGGTGGTCACCGCCTTTCGCGAATGGGGCTTGGATGCCGTTTCGAAATTCAATGGCATGTTTTCCATTGCGCTTTGGGATCGCGCCAATAAACGCCTGACGCTGGCGCGGGATCGCTTCGGCGTGAAGCCGCTTTATTATTGGTATGACGGCAAGACATTGTTGTTCGGCTCCGAGATCAAAGCGTTCATGAAGTTTCCGGGCTTCAAAGCCAAGCTCGACCCGACGCATCTTGCTGAATATATGACGTTCCAGAATTTCATCTCCGACAACACGCTATTTGCTGGCGTGAAGATGCTGCCTGCGGGTTCGACCATTACGATTGAAGCAGGTATGAAAAGCCTGCCCGAGCCCGTGCGGTATTGGGATTTCCGCTTTGTTGAAGATGCGTCGATCACCGATCGCGCGGAAGCCGAGCAAGAAGTGGATCGGTTGTTTCAGCAGGCTGTTAGTCGCCAACTGATCTCCGATGTGCCGATTGGTTCTTATCTCTCCGGCGGCATGGATTCAGGCTCGATTACCGCGATTGCAGCGCGGCAACGTCCGATGTTGCATACGTTTACGGTTGGTTTTGACATGTCATCCGCCTCAGGCCTTGAGATGGCGTTTGATGAACGCCGTGCAGCCGAGCGCATGTCGTATAAATTCAATACCGAGCATTACGAGATGGTGCTGAAAGCAGGCGATATGGAGCGCTGCATGCGTTCACTTGTCTGGCATTTGGAAGAGCCTCGCGTTGGCCAATCCTATCCAAACTATTACGCCGCGAAACTTGCAAGCCGGTTTGGCAAAGTGGTGCTATCGGGTGCGGGTGGTGATGAGCTTTTCGCAGGTTATCCATGGCGATATTACCGTGCCGCGAGTGCACAAAATTTTGATGATTATGTGGACCGCTATTACGAGAATTGGCAACGTTTGGTGCCATCGGAATCCTATTCGGATTTGATTACTCCTTTGGGATCGGAAGGCCGCAATGCCGATCCACGCGCGATATTTCGCAATGTGTTTTCGCATCACGATGCGGAGTTGAAAACGCCGCAGGATTACATCAACCACTCGCTTTATTTTGAAGCTAAAACCTTCATGCATGGCTTGTTGGTGGTGGAAGATAAGCTCTCAATGGCGCAATCGCTTGAGAGCCGCGTGCCGTTTTTAGACAATGATTTGGTAGATTATGCAGGCCGTGTTCCCGTCACGATGAAGCTCGCCAATCTCGGCGAAGTTCTAAAACTTGATGAAAACACGCCTGGCTCGAAAACCGCGACCTATTTCGGTAAGACGAATGACGGCAAATTGATTTTGCGCTCGGCGATGTCGAAATATATTCCCGAGGATGTCACGCAAGCGTTGAAGCAGGGCTTCTCGGCACCGGATGCAAGCTGGTTCCGTGGCGAGAGCATTGACTATGTTCGCCGGACATTGATGAACCCGAATGCAAAGCTTTGGACTTATCTGGATCGCACAACGGCGCAAACACTTATTCTCGATCATCTCGAAGGCCGTCAGAATCGTCGTTTGCTGATTTGGTCGCTCTTGTATCTTGAAGTGTGGCTGGACCTCTTTGAGGGATGAGCATGAGAGATAAAGTTTCCGAACTCGGTGACTTGCTCAAAGCGCTGCATCAGCGCCGCGACGAAGAATTGCGCTCGACCTTTAATCGCAGCCTGCCGTTTGCCGATGCGCAGTTTGACCGCTGGGAACGCGCGAAAGCATTGGGCTTTGGCGAGAAGACGAGCATCTATGATTCATCAGTTGTGATGGGCGATGTGAGCGTCGGCGCTAATACCTGGATTGGCCCGTTTACGATGCTTGATGGATCGGGTGGCGGGTTGACGATTGGCGATTATGTTTCCGTATCTACAGGCGTTCATATCTATACGCACGACACAGTGCTTTGGGCCGTGTCAGGTGGTGTGCAAGCGGCACGCAAGGGTGCAGTGTCGATCGGTTCAAATACCTATATTGGAGCGCAAGTTGTGATTATTGCAGGCGTGAGCATTGGCTCGCGCTGCGTGATTGCGGCGAATAGTTTGATCAACCGCGATGTGCCAGATGGCACGGTGGTTGGGGGAACACCAGCGCGGCGTTTGGGCCGCGTGGAAGGTGAGGGCGCGGATGCACGCCTCGTTTATGATGGCAAGGATGCGCCACGATGAGTGAGGTGCAAGAAAAGCCCCGGCGGCTGATGATGATCGGCTATAATACGGTCGACGAATTGATCCGTGATGGTAAAATTCGCTTCGATGATCCGGTTTCGCTTGAGCTGCAATTCAATTTGGGCCGTATGTTTGACGAAGTGATCTATGTCGTGCCGTTTGGTCGCGAAACGATTGAGCGTCGCATCGATGATACTACGATCTATCGTGAATTGGCGTTTGACCGTTCTGAGCGTGGACTTAAGCTTGTTCTCAATGGTCTGAAACACATCGCAAAAGCGCGCGCCTTTATGGATGAGTGTGTTGCGCGCTTTAAGCCCGATGTGGTTCAAACAATCGGACCACATATTCCGGCGGCGATGGCTTTGTTATCACCGCTGACAAGCGCTTTGCCGACCGTGTGTATGGTGGAAGCCTATTGGGAAGATATCTTGCCATTTCAGCAATATTTTCCGAAGTCGATAAAGACGATTTTGCCTTATTGGTATCGTATCGCATATCGTTTGTTTGATCGCTATACAGGTGCACCTTCGCTTTCGCCGCCTTATTACACCTCCAAGGGAATGGATGAGGCACGCATCTCGCCATGGATTCAGCCTTTGGATTTACGCGAAGTGGAAAGGGCCGATGCGGCTGATGCTCCTGATGCGGTTAAGGCCGCGGCGCATCCGCGCATTGTAGTGCTTGGACGATTGCATCCGGAAAAATTGGCCGTCGATGCGTTTGATATTTTTGCTAAAGCGGTAGCAGGTGGATTATCGGGAAGTTTGATTTTTGTAGGCGACGGCCTTGATCGGCCGATCATTGAATCGCGGGCCAAAGAACTTGGACTGTCCGATCGTGTTGTGATTACCGGACTTGTTCCGCATAAGCAGGCAATGTCGATTTTAAAGGCGTGTGATTTGTCGATTGCCCCGATGCAGGGTTCAGCATTGCTTGAGACTTTGGCGGCAGGTATTGCAACCGTTGCCTATGACCATGAGACGCATGCCGCGCTGATTACGAGTGGCGAGAATGGCGTATTGGTGCCACATCGCGATGTTGATGCGGCTGCCGAAATATTACGGCATTGGTTGATGCATCCGGAAGAAGCAGAACACATCGCGCAAACAGCAAAGCGTCGGGTGGAAGAAAAATACAATGTGGATGCCATGCGGGCGCTGCTGCTTCGGCCCTTTATCGATGCGTTTAATCTTCCGCGTTATAGAAATCGGCGAGCCACTCAACCGCGTCGCGTGATGGAGACGGCCTGATGTCGAAACGTCTCCTCTATGTCGATGTGAATGCGAGTTTTATCAACCCAACGCGTAATCTGCTGCCTGTTGCTTTGATGAAGGGATGCGATGTTCGCTTTTTTGGTCCCGGCCATGTGTCATCCGATGTACTGGCCATTGGTCTTCCAGCCTTCATCGAAAAAAACGGGCCCTTTGATGCGATAGCGACCAATACTCTGGTGTTGTTTTCCGATAGTGTTGATCCTTCGCGCTACGCGGCCAATGTTCGTGCAGCCTATGCCTATGACGGGCAACCGGAAGATTTGCTGTTTTTGCCGATCATCGCCAAGCAGTTTGCAGCCGTGAATTTGCCCCGTATTGCTGTGCTGCTGGAAAATGATTTTTATAATTGGACCGCGCGCGAGCGGGACAAGATTGATGCGGCGGCTGATTTCTTTATCGGGTTTGGTGAAGAGTTCTGTCCCTTTATAGCCGATATGCCGGAGCTTCGCTTCGAGCGTTTTGCATCGATTACGACCGATATCTGGGCCGAGTTTTGTCGTAGTCAAAAGGGTCGGATTGCGTCCTTGCCGCATTTTGTGTCGGATGCCGAGTTTTCTGTTTCGCCTTTGGTAAGCCGTCGTGATTTTTGGTCGGTTATGGGCGTGCAATATCATGCGCGGCAAGTGGCGCGCGATCATCTTTTAGCGAATGGTATTGCACCCATTGTCGACAGCAGGCTGCGCAAGCTTGTTTCGGTTTTGAAAAAGACGCGGCTGATGCGCGGCGAAAAGCGATTGGTGCAAAAGCTGCTCAATGCGGATTTTGCATCGCGCATTGCTCAGACGCGTTATTCATATACCTGTGGCTCAGGGCTTGCGATGCCCATCCGTAAATTTTTTGAAATTCCGTCAGCAGGTGCTGTGCTGGTGTGCCGTCCGTTTCATGGCTTTACCGAAGCCGGTTTTGTGGATGGCGTGAATTGCATCCTGGCTGAGCCGAATGAATTAATGGACGTGCACAACTCACTTATCGCAGATCCCGATCGCGCGCAGACAATTGCAAGCGCAGGTCAGCATTTGGTGATGGATCTTCATTCGCTTTCCGCGCGTGCCGATCATCTTGCCGCGATTATTACCGCCATCGCCGAGCAGCGGTTTGCGGGTAGTCAATGGGTTGGTGGATCGCATGTGTTGCGGGCCGCCACTGAGCGGGGTGTTGCGTGATGTTGCCTTCACTTCTCCGACTTTTCAGAGACGTTTATCGGGTTACGGGACGCAGATTGCCTTTATTGGTGATTTTGACCTTTTTAAATGCATTACTCGACGGCGCAGCCGTTGCAGCATTGTTACCGCTTTTAAAAGCGGTGGGTGGAACGCCTGGTGCGGGTGATGATCGGGTAACCCAATCCATCAATGCGGCTTTGACATGGTTTGGATTCCCCGTGACAGCATCGGCCATAGCGGCTTTTGCGATTGGTCTTATGGCGTTTGGCGTGATTGTCTTTTTGGCGCAGGCCTATTTGGGAGCCAAGCTTCAAACCGAATATGTAGCGGCTTGGCAAAGACGTTTATTTGCCGGTTATTTCGGTTCGGAATTCGGATTTTTTCGTGAGCGTCGCGCGGGTGATTTGATTTCGGCGGGGATCACCGAACCTGTTCGCTTGGGTGGTGCGTTTTATCAAGCCAATCTCATTCTCTCCTCGGTATTATTCATCGGCGTACAAATTGCCGTCGCGCTCGTCATTGCACCTGTTGTCGTGGCGATGTTGTTTGGTGCAGGCACGTTTCTCTTCATCGTCTCTGTTGGCCTTGTTCGGCGTGGCCTATTGGTCGGGGAAGAGATGACGGTTGTGAATGCCGATCTTCAATCGGATGCCGGTGAATTGGTGGCGGGTGCCAAGTTCGTTAAAGCAACGGCGACCGAAGATCGCGCCGTTGACCGCCTTTCTCGTACCGTGATGCGGCTTCGTGATCTTACCTTTTCCAATGCGTTCGACGTGCAAATCGTGCGGGCGATATTTGAATATGCCAGCGGCTTTGTCGTGATCCTGTTGCTTGTTGCGGGACCAACTCTGCTTTCGGTTGATGTGGGTACCGTTGTTGTGATTGTAGCGATGTTTATTCGCTTATTCCCGAAGGTGACGGGCTTGCGGCAATGCCAGCAATCGATCAGCCTTGTATTGCCTGCTTTTGATGCTGTGATGCTGATGGCGACCGAAGCCGAAGGCCGTGCTGAGCGCTCATTGGCGGCTGAAGGTGCGGAGCGGCTTGGTGCAGGCCCTGCTTCAATCGCGCTGGAAAATGTTCATGTTGTGATTGGCGAGCGGACGATTCTCGATGGTATTGATCTGACCATCAAAGCGGGTGAATTTGTGGTGCTGACAGGTCCGACAGGCGCAGGCAAGACAACTCTGCTGGATTGCATGTTGGGGCTTCGTCGCATTCAATCGGGTATGGTGCGGATTGATGGTCAAAACCTCAATACGCTTGCGGTGGCCGATTGGCGTCGTGGCGTTGGCTATCTTGGTCAAGACCCGATGCTGTTTCATGCATCGATTGAAGATAATCTGCGCTGGATACGACCGGACACAACAAGCGAAGCGATTGAAAAAGCTTTGCGCTTAGCTTCCGCTGATTTTGTGTATCGTTTGCCGGATGGGCTGAAGACCATTGTAGGTGATGCAGGCAGCAGACTTTCAGGCGGCGAGCGGCAGCGTATTGCGCTTGCACGGGCGCTTTTAGGTGAGCCTCGTTTGCTGGTATTAGACGAAGCCACAAGCGCATTGGATGGTGCAACGGAAGCATCCGTTGTTGAAACCATCGCGAAGCTTAAAGGGCGCATGACCATTGTTTCGATCACGCATCGTCCGGCTTTGGTGGCGGTGGCGGATCGGATGATTGAAGTTCAACACGGTAAAGTGGCAACAGCACATGCCACTCCACAGGATACAAAGGTGATCTAATGGCTAAGGCTGCAATTCCCTTTATTGACCTCGGTGCGCAACGCGCGCGGATTGGTGCGGCGATTGATGCAGGCCTGTTGCGTGTTGCACAGCACGGACAATATATATTAGGCCCCGAAGTCAAAACGCTTGAATCTGATCTGGCGGCCTTTTGTGGAGCGAAGGATTGTATTTCCGTCTCCAACGGAACGGTTGCTCTTGCGATGCCTTTGATGGCTAAAAACATCCGCCCGGGTGATGCTGTTTTTTGCCCGAGCTTTACCTTCGCCGCCACAGCCGAAGTTGTGGCATGGCTTGGTGCGACGCCTGTTTTTGTGGATGTGTTGCCTGATACATTCAACATGGATCCGGCGAGCCTTGAACAAGCGATTGTTAAAGCCAAGGCCGATGGCTTGCGGCCGCAATGCGTGATCTCTGTTGATCTGTTTGGACAGCCTGCTGATTATGATGCGATTGAGCCGATTATCGCGCGCCATGGATTGTGGCTGATGAGCGATGCGGCGCAAAGCTTTGGCGGTGCGTTTAAGAGCCGCAAAGTTGGCACCATCGGACATGTGACCGCGACGAGCTTTTTCCCGTCAAAGCCTTTGGGGTGCTATGGCGATGGCGGTGCGATTTTTACCGATGATCCCGAGATGGCTGCTGTATTGCGTTCGTTGCGGGTGCATGGGCAGGGAAGCGATAAATATGACAATGTCCGTATCGGTTTGAATGGCCGATTGGATACGTTGCAGGCTGCGGTGCTGATTGAGAAATTAAAAATTCTGGGCGATGAAGTTGCGGCGCGTGATCAAGTTGCGCAACGTTATTCGGCGCATCTTAAGGGCTCGGTGCCGACACCTGCCATTCTTGCCGAATTGGTTTCCGCTTGGGCGCAATATACGGTTCTGGTGCCTGGTGCAGCGCGCGCCTCAATCATTGCGGCGATGAAAGAAGATGGCATTCCAACCATGGTCTATTATCCAAAGCCGCTTCATTTACAAACGGCCTATCGTCATTTTCCGCTGGCTGGGAATGGCTTGCCCGTGAGTGAGCGCTTGGCGCAGGAAGTGCTGAGCTTGCCGATGCATCCCTATCTTGATGATGCCACGCAAGACCGTGTGATTGAGAGCTTCACCAAGGCCTTGAAAGCGCACGCATGAGAATGATGCTCGCAACCCTCTGGCGGATATTTGCAACGTTATGCGCCTTTATGGTGATTGCCGCGCTTCTGATCGGTATCAATCTCGAACGGATTTTGATGATTGATGGGCCTTTGACAAAGGCTGATCATGCAGTTGTTTTAGACGGCAATAATGCACGTTTGCTCCGCGCGAAGGAGTTGCTCGATCAAGGTCTCGTGAGCGATATCTGGATCAGCAATGGCGAGCCTGCGCATCCCGATGAAATCGAACAGATTGTTGAATCCCTTGGATATCACGCCCCCGATCGCACTGAGATCAAGCGTCAGATTTTGGAACATCTGGGTGTGCCTGCCGACAGACTTGTGTTTTTCGGTCATGGCAGTTTGACAACGCGGGATGAAGCCAAGGCCTTGCGGGAAAAAATTGGTGATCAAGCGCCAAGTTTTATTGTCGTGACGACCAATTATCATTCGCGCCGCGCGCAGGCGATTTTTCAGGCCGCCGTTCCGCAATCAATCTTTCAAGTCACATGCCAGAAAGGCTGTGTAGCGCCCGCGCAGTGGTGGAAAGATCCTGCCATTGCCGCGCAATTTGTGCTTGAATTCGTCAAGCAGATTTATTTCAGACTTGGCATGGCTGCTGCCGGTTGAAAGACAGCATCAAAGGCGGCTGTCATCTTAGCTTCTGTGTAAAGTTCTTCGACGCGTGTGCGATTGTTCATACCAATCGTTTCGCGTTCTTGTGCTGTAAGCGAGAGCATCGTCGCCATGCGTGTGGCGAGCAGATCGGGCGTTGCGATAAAGCGATCATCGCTTAAAACGACGCGGCAATCTCCGACATCAGTTGCAATTGCGGGCAGGCCCACAGCCATGGCTTCGGCCAAAACGTTTGGAAACGATTCAGAGCGCGATGGCATGACAAACATATCCATGGCGTTGAGAACATCCGGAATATCTTGGCGGGGTCCTAACAGATGAAAGCGTTCATTGGGCAAACGGCTTCGCGCCAATAACGCCTTGATCGACGGATCATCGGGCGTGACGTTTCGACCAGCGATCATCAGATGTAGTTTTTCGGAAAGGGCTGCTGGAAGATCATCGCGCAACGCTTCAAAGGCTGCGAATAAATCGGGATAACCTTTTTCAGGCACATTGCGACCGACTGCACCAATAACGATCATTGTATCGCTCAGAGCCAATTCAGCGCGGATTGCCGCACGAGCCTCGCGGTTGGGGGTATAGCGTTTGGTATCGACCGCGTTGGGGATGACGGTCCATGTATTAGGGGACGTGCGAAAGCCAATGGCACCGTGCGCTTGGCGCGAGGCTTCCGAATTTGAAACGATCTGCACCGATTGAAAATGCGACAAGATAGCGAGCACGCGTTGCGCTATCCAGCGGGCGGGTTTGTGTTTGAAAGTGACGAAAGGCAGGCTGCGAATATTCCATACAAGGCGGGGTCTATTGGGCAAGAAGGGACGGAGCAGGGAGGCCAATAGGCTCGGGTAATAAAGCCAAGCGGAAAGAACATCCGGACGTTGCTTTTTAATTTCGTGAACGAGTTGGGGCAAAGCGGTCAGCATGGATTTTACACCGCTGATGCCGATCGAATGCACAGGGATGCCAAGTGCCATAATATCAGCGCCTACCGATGGGCCCGGCTTGATGGCTTTGAGCGTTAACACCGAATGATGATCGGCCGCTGCCTCGGTTTGCGCCAAATAACGCAGCAGCGTCATTTCGGCGCCACCAAAATCAGAAAGATCGATGACAAGGTGGAGGATTTTAACTTTGTTCATCCGTAATTCAGGCTCGGCGGGCGAAAGGGGTGGTAGGTTTGGGTGAAGTAGTGGATCTTGCGAAGCAGTAAACTGTGATTTCGCTCCTGTTAACCCCTATTGATTGACGGAATGATACCACGACCATGTCGACCCGCTATGTGATCCGCTTTGACGATATTACGCCCGGAATGGCGTGGAGCAAATTCAAGCCGTTTGAAGCGGTGGCCGATGCGTTTCAATTGCCGTATCTGATTGGTGTTGTGCCAGAGTGTCGGGATCCATCTTTATCGGTAGAGCCGGAACGCGATGACTTTTGGCCGTGGTTGCGGGAAAGGGCCAGCAAAGGCTGGACGATCGCGCAGCATGGCTACACGCATCTTTATGCGACGAAAGAACGCGGACTGCTCGGCATTGGTAGCAAATCAGAATTGGCAGGGCTCGCTTATGACGAGCAATTGGCAAAGCTTGCCGCTGGCAAAGAGATTTTGATGCGCGAAGGCGTTTGGCATGGCGTATTTATGGCACCATCTCATTCCTTTGATGCAAATACGTTGCAAGCGTTAAAGGCGCTGGATTTTTCGGCCATCACCGATGGCTATGGTTTTTATGCCCATGATCTTCACGGGCTTGTTGCCTTACCGCAACTTTTGGCACGGCCTTTGGGCTTAGGATTCGGCGTTGAAACGATTTGCCTTCATGCGAATACGATGAGCGAGGATGCGATTCAGCGAATGGTTGATTTTATCAAGGCCCATCACACCGCGATTATCGGATTTGGTGAAGCCATTGCTATTGAGGCCCCGTCTGACATGGTGGAACGGACGTCGAGAGGGTTAAGCCAAGCGGCGTTGCGCGCTTACCGTCTGGTGAGGGGTTAATCGCATGTGTGGCTTGGCAGGTTTTCTGGATCGCGATGTCGACCGCTCAGGCGAGGATGTGTTGCGTCGCATGGCGACACGGATCGCGCATCGCGGGCCGGATGATGATGGTGTGTGGCTTGATGCTGAAAACGGTATCGGCTTTTGTCATCGCAGGCTTGCGATTGTTGATTTATCGGCTGCCGGCCATCAGCCCATGGGTTCGCCGCGCGGGCGTTACCACTTCGTGTGGAATGGCGAGATTTATAATCATTTAGCGTTACGCCGTGTATTGGAATCGGAAGGCGAGGCGCCTGTGTGGCGCGGCCATTCGGACACGGAAACACTGCTCGCGTGCTTTGAAAATTGGGGCGTTGTTGAAACGCTCAAACAGACTGTCGGAATGTTCTCGATGGCGCTGTGGGATGTGGAGGCACAAACGCTGACGCTCGCGCGCGACCGTATGGGCGAGAAGCCGCTTTATTATGGCTGGTCGAATGGCGTGTTTCTCTTTGGCTCCGAGCTTAAAGCGTTAAAGGCGCATCCTAAATTTAACGCCGATATAGATCACGACGCGTTAGGGGATTTGTTGCGTCGGCAATATATTGCTGGAGCAAAATCAATCTATCACGGCATTTCGAAAGTGCCGCCCGGTTGTCTTTTGACCGTATCGCTGAATGATCGCGAGCCTGTGATCTCTTCTTACTGGTCGGTTGCGGACGCGGCGATGCAGGGTCACGCGATGCCGTTTCGGGGCGGGGATCGCGAGGCGGTTGATGCGCTCGAGGGTTTGCTCTCAGACGCCATCGCTTTGCAGATGGTGGCTGATGTTCCGGTGGGTGCTTTTTTGTCCGGTGGAATTGATAGTTCCATCATCGTAGCGTTGATGCAACAACAGGCGTCACGGCCTATTCGCACCTTTACCATCGGCTTTGAAGAAGACGCATATAACGAGGCACCCTTTGCCGCTGATGTGGCGCGGCATATTGGAACCGATCACACGGAAGTACAGATTTCGCCGCGCGATGCTTTGGATGTTATTCCGCTCTTGCCGCAGCTTTATGATGAGCCGCTGGCCGATATTTCACAGGTGCCAACCTATCTCGTCTCCAAGCTTGCGCGTTCTCAAGTAACGGTATCGCTGTCAGGCGATGCGGGGGATGAATTGTTCGGTGGTTATAATACCTATGGCATGGCGGAACGCTTTTTTCGTTTGAATAACGCGCTGCCTTTGCCGTTCAGACAGGTATTAGGCATGGGGAGTGCCTTAGCCGCCCCTTTAGTTGGTGTGCTTGGGCAGAGTAAACTGTCGCGGCAATTGCAATTGGCAGCTTCTGTTGTGGCGGCGCATGATGCGCAAGAAACAACCGAGCGGCTGTTGGGTCATTGGTCCGGCGAGAGGCTTCCCGTTAACGGTTTGCATGCAGCAAAGAAGCTCACATCTGATGCGTTTGACAGGCTCGCTCTGTCGGATCTCGAACGCATGATGGCACGTGATATGGTCGGCTATTTACCTGATGATATTTTGGTGAAAGTTGATCGCGCCTCGATGGGCGTATCGCTTGAATCGCGCGTCCCAATGCTTGATCATCGTGTTGTTGAATTTGCACTGACTTTGCCGATGCATTTGCGCCGTCGTGAAGGTATCGGCAAATGGATTTTGCGCGAGGTGCTCTATCGCCATGTGCCGAAGGCGATGGTGGAACGTCCTAAGAAAGGCTTTGGCGTGCCGCTGGCGCAATGGCTACGCGGTCCCTTGCGCGATTGGGCGGAAGATTTGCTTGACCCTGTTTCATTCAAGCGAGACGGAATGTTCGATGCGGCACCAATTGCGCGTGCGTGGCAGCAGCATTGCTCGGGCGCGAGTGATCGGCACAATGATTTATGGCCCGTGCTTGTTGCAACACAGTGGTTGCGGGCTCAATAAAGAGCTTATCGATCACCGTCATTGCGGGCGTAGGCGAAGCAACCCAGTTGATGGTTTTCGATCAGATGCGTCCGAATGATCGCGCTCTTGTAACAGCCCGCTAGCTGGGTTGCTTCGCGTTCGTCACTCAAAACGATTCCCCGGATCGTTTTGTTTGCTCCGCAAACCGCTCCTCACCTCGCAATGACGAAAAGGTAGTTTAGTGATTACCGCGCCACTGCCTAAACCAGCTGATGAAACGGCCAACGCCGACATCGAGCGGCGTTGAGGGTTTGAAATCAACCGCTTCCATCAGCGCATCCACATCGGCATAGGTTTCTGGCACGTCACCGATTTCGATGGGAGCCAAAATTTTCTTGGCTTCAATGCCCAAGGCTTTTTCCATCGTGCTGACGAGATCCATCAATTCGACGGGGCTGTTATTGCCGATATTGTAGACGCGCCATGGTGCTTTGCTGGTTCCCGGATCGGGCTTTGCGCCATCCCAATCGGGATTGGGCTCGGCGGTTTTAGGCACCAAGCGCGCAATCGATTCCACAATGTCATCGACATAGGTGAAATCGCGCCGCATTTTGCCGTGATTGAAAAGCGTGATCGGCTCGCCCTTTAAAATCGCATCGGCGAAAAGCCACATCGCCATATCGGGGCGTCCCCAAGGACCGTAGACGGTGAAGAACCGCAAACCCGTTGAAGGCAGGCCGAACATATGCGCGTAAGAATGCGCCATCAACTCATTGGCTTTTTTGGTGGCGGCATAAAGCGACAAAGGATGGTCGACATTGTCATGCACCGAGAAGGGCATGGCCGTGTTCGCGCCATAGACCGATGAGGAAGACGCATAAACAAGATGCTGGATCGCGTTGTGGCGGCAGGCTTCGAGAATATTTAGAAAGCCCGTGAGGTTCGCGTCCCCATAGGCTTTTGGATTTTTGAGCGAATAGCGCACACCTGCTTGTGCCGCCAAATTGACGACATGGGTAAATTGGCCCGCTTTAAACGCCGCATCAACAGCATCGGAATCGGCCAGATCACCTTCAACAAAGGTGAAGCGCGCTTCTTTGGCGAGCTCGGCCAGACGCGCATGTTTGAGCGTCACATCGTAATAGGGGTTTAGATTGTCAAAACCGGTGACGATATGGCCTTCCGCCAATAAACGGCGGGACACATGGAAGCCGATAAACCCGGCGGCGCCGGTGACGAGGATTTTTAACTGGGACATAACGGCCTTATAGGCGAAGGGTTTCTGTTTGCCAAAGCGAAAATACGCCTAACAGGCCTTGCCAAA
>Ga0164296_1001324_pt1 | contig 26683 bp, 21 predicted proteins | sample GEODES057metaG_FD_113533 | JGI IMG/M metagenome (GOLD analysis project Ga0164296, IMG submission 113533) | Dystrophic lake water microbial communities from Trout Bog Lake, Wisconsin, USA - GEODES057 metaG | ecosystem: Environmental > Aquatic > Freshwater > Lake | place: USA: Trout Bog Lake...
CGCGAGCGATTTTTGTGGCGTCATCCAAGTTTCCATCCAATAAAAGGAGAGGAGAAAGATCATCTTGTGACGATTCCATCTCCAGTCGATTGAGATAAGACTCCAAAGCAACAGATGTTGTGTGAAGTTTAATCGCAATCTTTGAACTCTGAATCGAAGCTCCGCCAATCAGGAATCCACCGTTGGGAACAAACGGTTGGAATGTTAGTGCTTCGGATGGACTTGCGGACCCTGAAATCAAGACTCCAGGAGCAAGGTTGGAAAAGGTAAGGACCGAGGCAGGCCCAAGACCTGTGTCCTCTCCGCTTAGGTTAACTGCAGCAACGCCCCACGCCTTAGTCGCAAGGGCAATTGTTTCAAGTTTCATCAACGATTGCGGCCCAAGTCCAGTGGTGAGCGCCCCGTTGATTACTACGGTTACCTCAGAGGTTTTCCTCTCCTTTGCTATAAGGGAGCCCAACCGCTTGAGCCCGCCAATTTGTGGCGAAGTACATCCGCATGGCTCCAACGAGCCCATGAAGTCACCTGCAACGATCAACGTCTGTCGATGGTTGGATTGCTTCATGCCGAGACCAGCTCCGAGTAAGCCGACCAAAGCAAATGCGGTTGGGAAGAACTTCATTGCACGTAGGCTCGAACCCCAATGTAAACGATCGGTTGCTTTGGACGGTCGGTTTTGACTTTCAAAGTTGCGATCAACTCGCCGGATTTTGCAAGCCCGTCGTAGCTAATCGAAACCAGATAGTCACTTGAGTCCTTCGAGCGCTTAAAGGTGGCCTTCACGTGAGGCGATGTAGATTCGATACCCAAAATATTGTATGCGAGACCGGGCGCAGAGATCAAAGAGTTAGCGGTCTTGGGAACCTTGGAGACTGGACCAAGGTAAACATCCTCTGGAATTGCCAGGATGCCTGACTGGGAATAAAACGTGTAAGTAAGGTTGGGGAAATCTGAATTTGAAGTAAGCACTTGGAGGGTGCCACTAGATCGCACAGGAGGAAGGTCTCCCTTAAGTGTGATCACATACTTAAAGCCCTTACGAGGCTTCGGTCCTTCGTGAAGGTCCGGATCAGCCAGAACGGCTTTGAAGGGTTCAACGGTCACCTTGGCATCGAGACCATCGAACCGGAATGATACTGGGTCAAGCCCTGAGCCGGGGGCAGGAACAAGGTACACCACATGCTTGCGATGGTCGGGTGTAGCCACAAACGTATCTCCGTCGGGTGAAATCCATCGGTAGCGCGCTTGCAGGGGGATTTTGAGAGTGAGTTCCTTGACTGGGCTAGACAGATCGTTGGTGAACAGAGCCACGTGCTTTGTCATGTTGGATTGGAACAACCTTGTATCCACGGCAACTTGAAGCAGTCGAGTCGAGCCTGCGTCGATCGTTCCAGGGTCTGTGACAATTGTGCATCCGCAGTCAGGAAACATACTGAACGCGAGTCGTCCAGTTCCGTTATTGGTGACCGGAATGTCAAATTGCACGCGATCACCTTGAAGCGAGGGTGGGGCAGTAAAGGTGGTCGATGTTAGAAACAGCTCCGGTTTTGCGGGGATAACGGCTGTTTTGGTTTTGATCGCGCTTTGCAAAGCATCGATAGCCCCCAGATTGCCCTTGATTGTTCGAAGTTCAGTCCCTGAGAGGGTGGTTAGGTTGACAGATGGAAGATCTGACGCTCCCATCACATACGAAGGATAGATCCCATCAGCAATACCCATGTAGCTCCCAACTCCATAAGCCACATCGTTGAATACGTCCGCTACTTCCGATTGAACAAGAGGGCGACCACGCTTGAGCCCAATGACAAAGTCCAATCGGGGTTGATTGAGGTCATCGCTAAAGAATCCCACGTGGGCAGCCGGAAAACCAGTATCGGTCCTGGTAGCCAGGACGGGTTCAAAACTGAATTTGATCACTCCGTTTGGACTGGGCTCAAACTTGATATCGGGAATTTGTTTATGCCAGAGGGCAAACGCTCCGTCTCTGGCCTTCAAGAATTCGGCTTTGAATTTGGCGGGAACCTTGGAATCATCCCAAATGAAGCTAATGGACTTCCTGGGAAGCAGTCGTAATCGACTTTCTGCGGTTTTGAAGTCACCACTTTGCATGGCCTCTTCCACTGCAATTACAGCCGTCTGGAAGGTTGGACTGCATTGAGGAGGCAGTACCGGTCCGAGCTTCTGTAGTGTAATCGAAAGAAACGCAAGTGTAGCAATCATGTTGGGGGAAAGCTCCTCTAGACGGTGAACCTATTCAATAAACGCATCATCCGATGGCTTTTGTTTGAGGAATGCCTCAATAAATCCATCAATATCGCCATCCATGACTCCGGTGACGTTCCCAGTCTCAAATCCAGTTCGATGGTCTTTCACCATCGTATACGGTTGCATGACATAACTGCGGATTTGACGACCCCATGCAGCCGGCCCACCTTCACCTTTGAGTAGGTTGATCCTGTCCTGAGATTGAGCACGCTCCAATTCACTAAGTCGAGACAGCAGGACCGACATCGCGGCCGCTCGGTTCTTGTGCTGGCTACGCTCGTTTTGACAACTTACTACCAATCCGGTAGGTAAGTGCGTGATTCGAACTGCACTCTCCGTTTTATTGACGTGCTGACCGCCAGCCCCACCGGCTCGCAGGGTCTCGACTTTGAGATCGTCAGGATTTATTTGTACTTCTGACTCTTCAATCTCTGGAAGAACTTCAACCTTGGCAAAAGAGGTGTGGCGTCGCGCGTTCGCATCAAATGGAGAGATGCGAACTAAGCGATGGACCCCTTGCTCAGCCTTCAAGAAACCGTACGCATTTTCGCCCGTGATCAGCATTTGAACTGAACGGTATCCGGTCACATCTCCCGGAGTCTCACTGATGATCTCCATTCGATAGCCATGCTTCTCTGCCCAGCGGGCATAGAGTCGCTGAAGCATCGAAGCCCAGTCACAAGCTTCCGAACCTCCAGCCCCGGCATTGACTTCTAAAAGTGCGTTTCGGGCGTCGTGCTCCCCATTGAGTAGGGTTTTAAGCTCATAGGCGTCGAGATCGTCCAGAAAAGTCAGTGCCATTTGATCGGCTTCCGCTTCCATGTCGGAATCGGGCTCTGCCTTCAGCATTTCGTACAGTTCTGCTATATCTTGCTCAGCTTTGTCCAGGCGCAAAAACGGCTCGGCTATGCCGCGCAGTCGCGACATCCGCTGTAGGGTCTTGTTCGCGAAATCTGGATCGTCCCAGAAATCGGGTTCGGAGGACCGTGCCTCAAGTTCGGTTATTTGGGTTTGCAGTTGAGGCAGGTCAAAGATGACCTCGGATAGCGTCCAGTCTCCCTCGAGACTTAGACAGCGCTTCCTGCCGATCGTAGTTCAGCATGAGGCAGATGATACCTATTGCGGCAATCGCCAGATGTGGTTCGAGCGGGCTTCGTGCGTCGTTTCTGGCGATATAAACACGAATATCGGATATCTAGGCTCCGACAATTACAGAATTCTTGGTCTCAATCGTAATACAATATGTTCGTATCCAGCATTGGGTGTTTTGCGCCTACATGTTGTGTTCTGGAGTGATCAAAAATGACGCGTCAACTTCACCTGAAAAAGCGCATGAACAATCCATCAATTCGAATGCGGTTGATCGCAGGCGCTTTGATTATTGTAGGTTTGACTTCGGTTGGTATGGCCCAAGTAGGGAAACTCAACCAGTTGCCAATTACTGTGCCGCAGGCTATTCAACGTTCCCAATTAATCGGTCATAAGACTGGTACTGACGTGGTTCACATCAATGTCAGCCTCAAACCTGCCGACGAGGCGGGACTTCAAGCATTTGCTGACAGTGTCAGCAATCCTGCCAGTCCTAACTACAGAAAATTTGCAACGCCAGCGCAACTGGGCCAAATGTTTGGTCAATCGCTTGCTACTGTACAGAAGGTAGTGGATTATTTGAAGTCGAAAGGGTTCAAAGTCACGCTGGTTTCGGATAGTCGACTCAATATCATGGCTGATGCGACGGTTGCCCAAGTCGAATCTGCGTTTAACACCACGATCAACAATTACCATTTGCTCAGTGGGTCGAACTTCGAGAGAACGGATTATTATTCTTTCGCAGAGCCGCTGCAAGCTCCTGCGACCTTCTCGTCAGTTATTGTCTCCGTTTCAGGAGCTGATAATGTCGCCAAGCCCGTTCCTTTGCATCATAAAAATCTCAGGAAGGCAGGATCGGCAGCGTTGACTCCAACTCAGACTCGTGTCCTGTACAACACAGCTCCTATGTATAGCGCTGGTTTGCAAGGCAAAACCAAGAAAGTAGCGATCTCAAACTGGGATGGTTACCGATTATCCAATGTGCCACTGTACTACAGTCAATTTCATCTTCCAGTTCCGTCTGGCGGAGTAGGTTCTAACATCACTGTCGTGGCAGTTGATGGCGGTGGGGGCTCTGGAACGCCAGCGGGAGAGGGAGACCTTGATATTCAGATGGTGCTTGGAATGGCTCCCCTGTGTCAGTTCACTATCTACGACGGCGGTGGAGGCTTGATTAATGTTCTTACCAAGGAACAAAACGATAACGCTGCCGATATCATCAGTGAGAGTTATGGATGGAGACCCGGTGGAAGCGATGCTACATCTGCTCACAATCTCCACGTTTTGATGTCAGCACAAGGCATCACTTATATGAACGCTTCCGGGGATTCAGGTACGGCAATTGAACCATTTTCTTATCCTGACTACGATGGCGAGACACTTCATGTAGGTGGAACGATTGCAGACGTAGACTCAGCCGGAAATCGTGTTTCTGAAGTTGGTTGGAGCGGAAGCGGCGGAGGTTGGAGTACGAACAGCGCAACCTTCAATGTTTTGCCAAGTTGGCAGAAGGGGAATGGAGTACCCGGTGGGATCAACTATCGGCTAACTCCAGATGTAGCCTTAAACGCTGCGGGGAGTTCAACGGGTGCCTATCAGTTCTACTACAATGGAAGTCTGAGTCAAGATTACGATGGCACTAGCTTTGCCTGTCCGGTCTTTGCAGGTTGTCTCGCAATCGCTGAAGAAAAAATCTATAGTTTGGGTGGCCCGAAGCGAATGGGACGCATCAACGATGCCCTGTACCGACAGAATGGCCGAAGTGATGTGTGGTTCGATGTTACACAAGGCAACAATGGGACCCTTCCCAACGGCAAATCTTCTAATGCAACAGTCTATTGGGATTTTGTAACTGGATGGGGTGCGCCCAACTTCACGAAACTAGCTACGACAGTATCCGTGACTCCCCCTGTTACCTTCAACGTCAGCTCGGTTAATGTCTTCACTAATACGGCTTTGACCCCGAATGTGCTCGAAGGCAGCAAACCTCAAGGTTCAGTAACCTCGCTGACATCGATGAATGGTGCTGGATATTCTGTTGGCTCTGTGATTGAGAAAGCAGTTGGTGCTGTTGTTTCCGTCCAAGCTACTGTCAACACAAATATCGACCCCACGAAACTTGCATCCCTAGCCTTGGTATTCGGTGGCTCTGCTCCAAATACATCGACAGTTATGGTCTATATTTGGAACAACACAACCAGCAAGTACGACCTCATGCAAAGTGCGAGCGGAACGTCGTTCGGAACGGCTTCCACCTTGTCGGTTCGCTCATCAACTCCGACGGACTACATTGATGGCTCAGGATCGATCAATGTGTTGGTCCGATCTTTGGTCCCCAATAGTCGATTGGGGCAAACACCAGCGTATCGTCTCTTGGTTGATCAACTCCAGATTCAAGCAACCTTGAATCTTAACTAACAATCGATTGGTTCAACCCACAAACCCCTTTGGGCCTTAGCTCAAGGGGGTTTTGCATTTTGAACACGAATTTAGGGCATTTGGGGATTGTGGAGGACAGGTCATTCTGCAGGCGACCTAAATTGGACTACAATGCGAACAGAATGCAGTCAATGACATGTTTCGGGCTGTTCGTCGCATGAGCATTGAGACCAAGGTGGCTTGATTGAATAAACTAACAAATCTATATCGAACTCTATTAGCCCTTTCGGTTGCTGTCATTGGTGTTGCCTATGGCCAGGATGGGACAGTCAGAATCGACCCCTTGAAATCCTTCCCATTGCCAAAACCGGTAGTAATCGACACACGGCTACAGGTGCCTCAAATCGCACCGATTCAGATTCGAGCCAAGGTCTCAGAAAATGAGCTCTTGGTACATCAAATTAAGCAGGGAATTCCTAACAACTTACCGGTTGGAGGCATGCTAAACGAAAGCCATGGCTCCTTGCCCAAGTTACAGTTTGACGGGCCAGGCTTTACAAACGGTTGGCCTCCAGACTGTGATATGGCTGTTGGCCCCAAGCATGTCGTTTGTGTCGTGAATGAAGCCATGGCCATTTACGACAAAACCACAGGTAAGAAGCAGTTTCAAACCAACCTCACGGGTGACCAGTTCTTCTCTGGGCTGGGTGTCGTCGGTGAAGTTATTTCGGACCCCAAGATTCAATATGATGCTGGTTCAGGCCACTGGTTTGTTCACATCATTGAAGTGGATGGTCTCAGCTCAGGTACCCACGGTAGCTATCAGCTGGTTGGCGTATCGGAAACGAGCGATCCAAACGGGAAGTGGAAGAAGTATCGAATCAATAGTTTGATCACCAGTGGTTCGAACGATTACTGGCTGGACTATCCTGGCGTTGGAATTTCCGGCGACGGATTTGTCATCACAGGCAACATGTTCGGATTCACCAGCGGCTTCATGGGTGGCATTTTTGCAACCAGTAAGACTGCTTTGATTAACGGTACGGCGGGAACGGTCACGGTCTTCACTGATGACCAAGCTTCGACCATTGAGCCAGCTCGTTATTACAACGCCAATGCCCAGTACGTGTATATGATGAGCACGTACTCGACATCCTCGCTCAAGATTTTCGCAGTCAACAACTTCGCGTCGACTCCCAAATTGGTCTCGTCGATCGTTCAAGTGCCTCAGTTCACGCCTTCGAACCGAGACGCTAACGGTCCCAATGGCCACCAGATGGATGGTTTCGACCCTCGAATGTTCACGGCGGTTATGAGAAATACGAGTCTCTACGGGGCTCACAACTGTATGTCTCCCGATGGCCGAGTATTGGCTTGCCGGTGGTATGAAGTAGGTCTGCAAAACTGGCCCCTGGGCAGCAAGCAACCTGCGTTGGTGCAGTCGGGCAACATCTTCGACCCGTCCGGAGTCGTGGATTCCCACATGCCTGCCATCAACGTCAACAAGTACTCGAACATTTCTGTGATGTACACGAGATCCAGCCCCAATCTGGAAGCAACGTTGGCTTACTCAGCTCACAAAAAGACCGATGCTGCTGGAACGATGGGTGCTCCCATTACCCTCGGCAGCTCGAAAGCTAACTCAGGAGCCCAGCCTGCGAATCGATGGGGCGACTTCTTCAATGTTTCGATCGATCCAACTGATGATCGAACATTCTGGGGATTTGGTGAGCTGTGCGTGGCTAATGGCCTGTGGACAACACAGGTTAATAGCTGGTCGGTCACCGATCCATCACTCGCAAAAGCATATGCTCCGTCACCAGCCAATGTCTTTGAAGGCAAGTTGGTTTCAGGTACTGCAGCTGCTTTAGCTAAGAAAGATGGCATGGTCATGGTCATCAAGTCTGCGAAGGCTGCAACGACCAACGATCAGTTCGCTTCAGTTGAAGGCATCTACAAGACAGACTTGGTTTCGGGTTCAGTCGACCTTCTGACTGTAACGCCGGTCGCGACTGTACCAAGTGCAGTCACGATGCAAGTCTATGCATGGGATTGGACGGCTAACAAGTACGTGGTTATCGCATCGGTACCGGCAACGAATACCAGCGATATCACGATCGCAACGGGTGCTGCCAATACGGCGCGATTCATTGATCAAGGTGGAAACGTAAAGATCTTGTTCCGGGCAGTCTATCCTGCTCGATTGAACGCAGTCCCGTTCAACTTCACGATTGATCAGCTCCAGCTCAACGGACTGCCTTCGTAGTCTGGTTCGAGCATACAAACAGAAAAGGCTGGCTCACAAAGTGAGCCAGCCTTTTCTGTTTGCGAAGTGTCCATGTTTTGTAGGGATTGTCCTTTCAGGCGTCCATGGGCAGATTCCATAACCTGAATTCACCTGCAGATCGTATTCCAGGTGCGCTCAAAGAGCATCTTCTGGCAATTCAGTTAATCTACGATTCCATTCTCCAAGACTAAGAGAGTCGCTTCGCGTGCATTTGGACTATCTGATTGAGCCGGATATGGAGATCAGCATCTTATCGTCAAATGACGCTTTAAGTTTCTTGGGGGCCACAACAACCTTCGGGGGGCAAATACGGCAAGCCCAGACGCGGAAAATGAATTACAACTCTTCTGAACTGGGCAAAGAAACAATCGCCAAAAGAGTGGAGAGAACAATCCATGCCAATGGGATCAGATAGATGCAGATAGACGGATATTCAGGCTTGGGTGCCTGCCGAGCTTCATGAGCAAGGAAGGCCTGTTGAATCCTAAGGTAAAGGAAAATGCCGGTTGCCATTGACCCACCGACAAATCCACATGCACCAGCTAGACGGAACCTTCGTGTGGCGATAATCCCAACGAACGCCGCTGGAATCAAACCGACAGCTGAAGCCAAGACCAACCCGGAGAGGCGTTCCGTATCCTGAAACGTGATAAATGGCCAAACAGAGAGCAAGTAGCCGCCAATGGAGGTTAAGACAAAGCCAGAACAGCCAAACAGCATGGCCGCATCCATATCAGGGGCCGCTTGTACGGGTTGTTCCAGCTTCTCGTCTGTTTCAAGGGGCTCAAAGGCCATAGGCTTTATTGTCCGACCGGCTTCTTACCGATTCCTGTTTGCTTCATCAACGATTCGATTTCTGCTATGGTTCGTGGCGCGCCTGCGGAAAGATTCTCTGGGCCTTTGCTGGTAACCAGGATATCATCCTCGATTCTAACGCCGATATTCCAATACTTCGGGTCACAAGGACTTCCGGCCCGGATGTAGAGGCCGGGTTCAACAGTAAGGACATACCCCGAATGAAGCGTATTGTCTCCATGGGCATCATGCACGTCCAAGCCGATGTAGTGACTGATTCCGTGTGGTAGGTAAGTTCGCATTTCGCCCGGCTTCTTGATTATTCCCAGCTTCAGAAGGCCTTCAGTAATGACCTTCTCTGCTGCCCTTCCAGGAGCGCCAAAGTTATTGCCTTCTTTACACTGTGCGATTCCGGCATTCTGAGCGTCGAGAACCAGTTGGTAAATCTCCCGTTGTGCTGGTGTGAATCGGCCGGTGGAAGGGAAGGATCGTGTCACGTCAGCTGAATAGCCATGGTATTCCCCTGCCGCATCCATGCAGATCATGTCTCCAGTTTGGATCTTTCGCCGATCTTCTTCGTAGTGCAGGATGCAACTATTCGGTCCAGATCCGACTATCGAGTTGTAGCCAACCGATTCGCATCCGTTTCGCGTGAGTAAGTATTCGATAATTCCTTGAAGCTGATACTCTCGCATTCCGGGCTGGACCGAACGCATGACCTCTCTGTGTCCCATAGCAGAAGCGGTTGCCGCCTTGCGAAGCATGGTTAATTCCTCAGCAGACTTCTTCACTCGTTGACGAGCAAGCATCCCCCCAAGCGAACCAGTAGGTTGTTCCCAGTCTTTGTGCTGGCTCTCCCAGTCCGTATATTGGCGAAGCATCACGGCAACCTTGCCGCTGGGTTCAGGAGGAGCTGACGGTCTGTATAGGTGTGGGTGAGCGGTGGAATCAAGCGCCTTCAAAACCTTGTTGAAGTTGTCCGCTGTGTTGGCATATACGGCATCAATTCCAAGCAATGTTTTGGCATCTTTGGATCCCATCCGGTAGCCCAGCCACGTCACAGACATGGGATCATTCTCATTAACAAACAGAACCTCGGTGACCGTTTTCCCATCGATCTGAACACCGCCTGGTACCAAGAGTAATGCTGCATCCGGTTCTTCGAAACCCGTTAGGTATAGGAAATTCGAATCGGCACGGAAGCGGAAGTCACAGTCATTGTTACGATTTCGTTCCGGATTCGTGAACAGGATCGCTATCGCGTTGGAGCCTAATTGAGATTTAAGCGCTTGTCGCCTCTCAGTGAACTGAGAGGCTGGGATCTTATCTTCTTCAAAAACGGGGTATGAAACCTGTTGGGCAGCTGCGACCAACGGTAGCAAGCTAAGAGCGGCAGAGAGGGTACGGAGCAGATGCGTCATTCCTTTTATTACCTATTTTCGGGTGCGAAACGTCTCCAGACTAGATACCGGCGTATTCGCAATATCTCTCGAAGAGGTTATGTGCGGCAGGATAGCAGGAATTTGGCGACATGAAGTGAGGAAACTCAAATGTGATGATCTTCTCGGCTACCTGAGAAGCTGCCTCAAGTTTGAACCGCAAGTATCTCCAGTCCGCAGGAGGGAATTTGATCGGCATATCTCGGTCAAACGTCTCTAAGTTGGACCAGATAGTCACCTCGTGCTTCTTACCCAGTTCTCCTACGCCAGCAAGGAAACGCGGTAGCTCCTGATAGTGAATCTGTCCATCTTGGAAAGCACAGATGTCAAACGCGCCCTTCGTATCATCGAAGATCCGTTGCCAATGGTCCATGGACTCATCCAACGACATGATCGCACCCCCGCTAAACTGCTTGGCCCCTTGGGGAAACGGTGAAATAAGAACCGGCAAATCTTTGGTTGCCTTGCAGTGTTTGCCAATCTCGTTGAACAGTTCAATGATATGGGCATCGTTTCGAGAAGTTTCGTGGCAGAGATACCAACCCTTGAAGGAAGTGTGGTGCCCATAGCGTTCAACCACTTCATCAATAAAATTCTTGTTGAGGTCAACCTCTTTCCACCAACTGCGTCGGTGCCAAAACGACCCTGAATCGTAGGTTCCGAAATAGAGATTCAAACCATATTCATCCGCCAAGGAAAAGAAAAGTTCGCCTAAATCCTCGTAGATGGGGAGCAAATCTGGAATCGAACTAGCTTGAAAAATACATTTATTTTGATAGCCAGCTCGAATGATGATGACGGTATCGATGCCGATCTGCTTGTAAAGCTCAAACTCCTTTCGCCACTGCCTGGGCCCCCAGTTCTGCGAGGGGATGTCATGCGTAATTTCGTCGAGAAAGGTACCGGTGATTCGTGGCAACGTAGGCATCGTCTACCAGCTTACACCGATAGCCTTTCGGAACTTCACACTCCTGTTCGTCTTCTTGACGTCAACCTTTTAAGCGTCGCTTCCATTATCGGCGGTGTCTGAGCAGAGACCGAAAATACGAGCGCCTCTCGGTAGATTCGCTGCGCCGGATGATGCACTGAATTCGCGGCTCCGCTAGAGGCGGCGATTGCACAGTGGGCGCACCGGACGGCAAAGTCGATAGCCCATGCTCGGACCTCAAGTCTTTCTGGTGTTGTGGATTCGTCAGATGATCTCTGAGCTTGAGCGGTAGCCATCTTCAATTCGTTGAGTTCGGATTCAAGCGCTTTAACTGCGTCTTGAAGGAATTGGAAAGGTTTCTTGGAAGCATTGTCTCGCACTACGTCAATTCCTGCCATCGCACAACCAATTGCAAAATGTCCTTGGAGTGCGATATTGATCATGTCGCTGTTCTGAATCCAACCGGCAGGCTTGATGAACGCCACCTTGTCCTTTGCAACATAGTAGTCCTTGAAGTCGGTTGTGACCGTAAGTGCCGTTCCCATGGACGCAAGTTGCATTGGCGCTGAGTTTCTGATCGAACCGTCCTCAATGTCAGCGAATGGGACGATGGCAAAGAGAGCTTCTCCGCTCGGTAGCGTCGCACCAATCAAAAATTCGGGATAAAAGCTCCAACCTGTCACCCATGGGACATGTCCATTAAGCCGGTACCCTTCTCCATCGGGCGTTGCCGTCATAATCGGCGGTCCTGAGCGTCTAAGCTGGCTAAAACCGATACCCACCAGTCGTTCGCCATTGCCCATTTTAGGTAGGTATTCGGCTTTGAGTTCTTCATTCTCTCCATTGGCGATCATGGAGACAGCGCTCTGGTGTTGTGTAGTGAGAAATGCCAGTGTTCCGGAAACCCGTGCAACCTCCTCCTGGTAGGTTCGAAAGAGCAACTCGTTCATGCCAGGTCCACCGTATTTCTCTGGACGCTTGAGGGCGAGTAGATCGAGTTCCCCCATGCGACTTACAACCTTTCTCAAAGCATCAGAGTCTTTATCAATAAGCTCTGCGACTGGTTTGACTTCCTGTTGAAGAAAGCTGATCGATTGCTGCAAAACTTCGACTTCCCGACTCATGGCCTATTTTAGACGCTCGCATGCACGGGTGTTCAGGAACCAAGCGGCTCAGTTGATTGCATTTAAATAAAGTAAGGCAAATGATGCTAGCCAGTGCTCGCCCATGTAGTTTCCTGTTTCGATGTGGCGCAATCCGTAATTTGCATGAGACTTGGCTGCCTGAGAGAACAGATCTTGATAGCGGTGACTGGGTGGTAACTTCTGACATAGACTTGCCAGGCACCAGGCACGGCTCAGATTCAGACCGTCTAAATGCCCTCCCTTCGGGTCGCCGCGGTCAATCGCTTGTATCGGATAGAGGAGTTGAGTATCAGGAGTCAGGGCGGGCAGGAAGCCTTCAAACCAATCAACAAATTCTGAATCCGAAAGGATTTCTGACATGAGAGTAGCTTCCATCAGGCTTGGGGAAAGAAAATCCTCGCCGCTCGGTTCAAAATCAGAGTTCCATCCCCTATCGTTGCCGTGAAGGCGCCTGGCAGTCTGAATTATCAGGTTCTCGAACAGGACATTTCGGGTTGTTCGAGCATACTCCAGTGGGAAAAGAAGTCCAAATGCTGTGTTGCTGTGCACGCCCGTCCTCACAGGCCATTCAAGTTTTGGGAGCCAATGGACGAACCGATTTACAACGGCTTCCTCAAGCGGATGTAGGGCCATTTTCCAGCGGTCGGCATGGGCAGAGTTGACTGAATGTAGTTCTCCCGCAAGCTTCAAAAGCCAAGACCAGCCATAGGGGCGCTCGAACGTTTCGTTTCCGACTCCCAGTAGAAATTCCACTTCCCCCTTGATGGTCTCGGGGGTTATGTTCTGGTCGATCGTGGCAATGATGGCCCCTGCTTCGGGAAGATCAAATCGGTGCAGCAGATGGATGAGGAGCCAATGCCCATGCACGGATGAATGCCAATCGAAACACCCGTAAAACGCTGGATGAAGCTTCCTGGGGGACGCTAACGAATCATGAGTCGAAAGCACTTGATCTAGCTTGTTGGGGTACTCGCGAGCGACGCACCGAAGTGGCAAACCAGCCAGAAACGATGCGACTTCGCGAGTTAAGCGCAATCAACCCTCAACGACGATCTTGGAGAAGTCGCCGGCAATTAGGAGTTGCTGGCACGCGGCATTCATCAACGACAGGCGGGCGAATCGAGTTTTCTCATCTTCTGCCATCACCATGGTGGTCTCGAAGAACTTGTTGATCGGGGCCGTCAACGATCGGAGTAAATCAACGACCAACCCGTCATCCTCGCTTTGTTGGGCACCCGAAAGATCTGACGAGATGGCTTGGAGCGCCCGAAGTAACTCTACTCCTTCTGCTGAATCCAGAGCCTCAGCCGAAATAAGACTGAGTGGATTCTCTTCAGCGAAGCTGATTCCCTTCTTACGAGCTGAAGTAACGATATTCAATGGTCGAGTAGCCGTTTGAACGAAGGTCAAATCTTTAGTCAATTCACCCAAGATCGCGGTACGAGACTTGACGGACCGAGGTGATGATACGGCGTCTGACTCGGCGTCGATTATTGCGGCCGCCAGAATGTCGTGCCGAACGTCGGGCAACATCGCGGTGTATCGCGAAGCAAAGACTGTTCTTAGCGCCTTTTTGGCAGATTCCCCATCCAATGAGATTCCTTGGTCAGCATATTGCTTCAGAGCGACATCAAAGAACTGCTCGTAAGACGGAATCACGCCGGGCCACATCCAAGCAGCATCGATGAGAACCGTCGCTGCTCGGCGCAAACCATACGGGTCCGTCGAGCCAGAAGGGATTTGCCCAATTCCGAGATAGCCAGCCAACTTGTCCAGTTGATCAGCCATGGCAAGTCGGAGCGAAGCACGCTCTCCAGCACAGTCTCCAGGATCGGTGTTCTTGGAAATGTCGTACTGTGTTTCGATGGCCCAAGCAATGGAGCCAAAGATGCCTTGGCGTCGAGCGTATGCTCCACCAATGACCCCCTGAAGACTACTGAGCTCGCTGACTAATCCTGAGCTCAAATCCGCTTTTGCGTACCTTCCAGCTTCGCGAGCAAACTCAACTTCTCGTCCGATGGCTCCAGTGTGAAGGGCGATTTGCTCAGCCAATGCCGACATTCGGTCGGCGCGCTTGCGTACTGATCCCAATTTCTCTTGGAAGACGATCCCTTCAGTCTTATCCAAGAGGTAATTCAGGTCATGCTTGCTGTCTTCGTCAAAGAAGAACTTGGCATCATTGAATCGGGCATTGAGAACCCACTCGGAGCCTTGGCGTACCGTGTCGTCCTCACCAGAGTTGCGAATAAACACGAACTTGTTCGTCAGCTTGCCGGCATCGTCTCTAACCGGAAACATCTTCTCATGCTTGGCCATCGCAGTTACCAACACGGCATCCGGCAAGCTGAGAAACTCTTCTTTGAACTGACCTTGGATTGCCGTAGGCCATTCAGTAAGGAATGCGTTCTCCTCAATAAGGGCCTCGGAAAGATCTGGAGTGCCATTGGCGATCTCTTTAGCCTGGTCCACGATCAATTTCCGTCGGATTTCTCCATCGGGCTCAACCTTTCGAGAGCGTAAGCCTGTGATCAAAGAATCGAAGCTCTTCGCCTCGAACGGCTCTGGAGCATAGAATCGATGTCCGCAACTGTTTAGTCCACTGTGGACTCCCTCAATATCGAACGGAATGACATTGCCACCCAGTGAAGCCAATATCCAGCGAATGGGACGTGCAAAGCGCATTCTGGTGCTTCCCCAACGCATTGTTTTGTCAAACGTCATGGATCGAATGGCCTTGGGTAGTCCTTCCGAAAGGATTTCAATCGTCGGGCGGCCTTCTATAGTCTTGGTTGCCCAAACGTATTGATCGTCCCGACGAAGTGAGTCCACCTCAACGCCTTGGCTCCGACAGAATCCAAGGAGAGCTTGAGTTGGATTACCAGCAGCATCATAAGCACCCTTCAGACCTGGGCCCCGAACTTCTTTCGTTACGTCATCCTGACGATCCTTGACATCGGAGAACGAGATGATCAATCGTCGAGGTGTGCCAAGAGCCTGGCCCTCGCCCACGAGGACGCCTGCGTCAGAAAGTAACGCAGTGACGTTGGCGAGCAGATCGGAATACGCTCGTCGAACAAAGGAAGCGGGTAACTCTTCGCACCCAAGCTCTAGCAGAAGCTCTGGCATAGGAATAAAGGATACCGCCCTGAACCTGCTGTTAACGGTCCCTTACGATGGTGTTGAGGTTCGCATAATCTCTTCCGCTCTCCAACAAGCCGCTAAATGTTCACCCTCAACCGATTGAAGAGGCGGAACCTTCTCGCATTGATCCGTTCGAAAGGCACATCTCGGAGCAAAAGGACAGCCGACTGGCATATTCGAAAAATCAGGTGGATAGCCACCGATTGCTTCCAAGCGATTGCTGTTTGCTCGGGGGAGCGCATTGAGCAACGCCTTGGTGTACGGCATTGCTGCTCGCTTGAGAACTCTTTCAGCTGGTCCCATCTCAACGATCTGTCCGCCATAGAAGACAGCGATGCGTTGAGAGATCGACGCAATGGCACCAATGTCGTGGGAGATCATCATGACTGCCGTGCCTTCGGTTTGCTGCAAGTCGCGGATCAATCTCAATATTTGGGCTTGGGTGGTGACATCTAATGCTGTGGTGGGCTCATCAGCGATTAAGACCTTGGGCTTGCAGGCAAACGCGATCGCGATAACCACGCGCTGTCTCTGGCCTCCACTCATCTGGTGAGGGTATTTCCGGGCGGCTCCGGCTGGGTCGGGAACTCCAACTTTGTCGAGCATTTCAATAGCTTTTGACCAAGCTTCTTGGCGTCCCATCTTTTGATGGAGTCGAAATGCCTCTCCGATTTGGTCCCCTATGCGCATCATGGGATTTAAGCTGGTGAACGGGTCTTGCATCACGAGGGCGATCTGGTCCCCTCGAATCTCCTGAAGTTCCTTCTCTTTCAGACCTACGATTTCTCGTCCTTCCAATTTGATGGACCCGTTGGAAATTTTCCCAGGAGTCTGAAGCATTCCCATGATCGCAAAGCCAGTCATGGACTTTCCGCAACCACTCTCACCGACGACCCCCAGGGTTTCTCCCGGTTCTAGATCGAGTGAAACACCCCTCAGGATTTTGATGTCTCCGAAAGAGACTTCGAGATTGCGCACTTCCAAAGTTGCCATTGGTCCCATAGGTTACCAAGAAGGGAACATGTCCGCCAAATGTTCAGTCTACGAATCAACCCTCTTGTCAGGTACCTTGACGAGGATCGAGTGGGTGCAAAGACCTGAAATAAGAGATTGACACGATCGAATTGTAAGAGAAAGGGCCTAAGGGTCAACGACTCTTACCCGGCTAGATATGAACCCTGATATAATCGCCTCAATGCCGAAGAAGATCCGCGTAGTGGTTGCGGACGATGAATCGTCCTACCGAAAAGCGCTTGAAAAGACGCTTTCGCTCATGGCTGATTGCGAGGTCATCGCCGTCTGCAAAGATGGTCAGGAGGCGCTGGATGCATGTCTTGCAGATCCGCCTGACGTACTCTTAACTGATATCAATATGCCGCGACTCAGCGGTATCGAACTCACTCGTAAGCTACTCAAGAAAGAGAAGCTTCTCAAGATTGTTATCTTGACCGTCAAAGAAGACGACGAATCGGTGTACGAAGCTTTTCGAGCTGGTGCGCTGGGTTATCTTCTCAAGACATCTACACCACAAGATGTGATTGAAAGCATCCGCCTCGCTGACAAGGGCGAAGCCAAGATCACACCTCGCATCGCGACCAAGGTTCTGGAAGATTTCCGTCGAATCAAGGAAGAGGATGAGATTGACGACTCTGAAATGTTTGTCCTGAGTGATCGGGAACAAGAGATTTTAGATCTTGTCGCTATGGGACTCCGAAACAAGGAGATCGCATCCCGACTCTGTATAGCTGAAAAGACAGTTAAGAACCATGTCAGCAATATCCTGAAAGCTCTTCAGGTGAACAGTCGAACTGAAGCGGCCATGAAAGCCGTTAAGTCTCGTCTTGTTGAAAAGGGCTAGTTATGTCTGGAATCCCTCCTCCCCGCATGTCGGCTCCGGTGGAGGGATATTCAGCCCCGCCCAAGAGCAAAATGCCAATTGGATGGCTCATTGTCATCTTGGTAGTTGGCGGATGCGGTGGCTTGACCTTGGTCCTTTCCGCAATTCTTTTCCCGGTATTTGCCCAAGCTCGTCGGATGGGGCAAAGCGCGGGCTGTATGCGGAACCTGCAAAACATCAGCTCAAGCATGTACTTGTATTGCACGGAGAACGACGAACACTATCCAGTCGCTGATCACTGGATGGATTCTCTGGCGAAAACAGGGCTTCGACCGAGATTTTTCCGCTGTCCATCAGTCGGAAGCTTGATCAAGAACACCTACGGCTTCGCCATGAACAAAGAAGTCAGCGGGAAGTCACAGTCCCAAGTCAAGTATGGAACTCCAGTTGTATTTGACTCCGTCTTGCTAAACCGTAATGCGGTGTCGGACCTTTCAACGCTTCCCAGGATCGGACGCCATCGATATAAAGGGAAGGATGTGAGCCATGTGTTGTTAGTGGGTGGCTCGGTGATTAACCGATAGGATCAGATGTCCGGATAGAGCATCTTGCGTTCATTCGTGAACTCCCACCATTTTTGTGCTGGGTTACCGTTTGCATATGAAACTGCCGACATAAACGTATCCAACACACACGGATCGTGTCGAACACCTGACTGGACACAGAGCCGATCATACAATTCTTTCGGGTCTTGACCAGCCAATTCCGATGGATGCCTGAATCCCAATTGGAAGAGGTCCTTCGCACAAGCTGGCCCGATGTTGGGAAGTGATTGAAGCTCCTTAAGAGCCAGCTTTTGCGAGGTTTCCATCGGTTTGCCTACTTGCTCATCTTATCGCGAACACGCTTGAACGCTTGCAGTGCTTCTTCCAAGTCTTCCTGTGTGTGAGCGGCGGAAGGCATAGTTCGTATGCGAGCCTTACCACGGGCGACTGTCGGGAATACGATGGAAAGTGCATAGACCCCCTCGTCCCACAGTGCTCGCTCCATAGCCTGGGCGGCACCCTCATCACCCACGTAAACTGGTGTAATCGGGGTCTCGCTCCCCATCGTGTCAAAGCCTTCGGCGGCAAGCGCCTCTTTCCACCACTTGGTGTTTGCCCATAGTCGTCGCATCGGCTCAGGATCATTCTCCATAACGTCCAATGCGGCAATCAATGCAGCGGCGACAACTGGAGGATGGGCGGTACTGAAAAGGTAGGGGCGACCTCGGTTGATCAGCCAATCTTTGAGAGAGGCTGAACCTGCAATGTAGCCACCGACAACTCCCAGCGCCTTGCTCAAAGTTCCCAACTGAATATCCACTCGACCGTAGAGGTTGAAATGAGACGTTGAACCGGCGCCGTTCTTTCCAAGGACGCCACTCGCATGAGCGTCATCTACCATCACAAAGGCGTTGTACTTCTCGGCCAAGTTGACGATGTCGGGCAGGGGAGCTATGTCACCATCCATGCTAAACACGCCGTCGGTGATAATCATTCGCTTTTCAAACTGCTGAGTGTTCTGCAGTATTTTCTCAAGCGACTCCATATCTTTGTGAGCGTAGACATAGCCCTCGGACTTTTTGTATCGAGCTGAACTCAGTCGAACACCGTCAATGATCGAGGCGTGATTCAGCTCGTCGCTGATGATGACGTCCTTATCTGTCACCACGGCGGGAATCGTTCCCGAGTTGGCCGTAAAGCCGCCTGTGAACACGAGAACCGCCTCGGTGTGCTTGAACTTGGCTAATTTGGCCTCCAACTCATCGTGGATTGCCATGGTGCCTCCGATCCAACGAACGGCACCCGCACCTACACCCCATTCCTCAATCGCCCGCACTGCTGCTTCTTTCACTTTGGGGTGATTTGCCAGTCCCAGATAGTTGTTGCTGGAGAGGTTGATCACCTCTTTGCCGTTCATACGAACTCGACCACCAGCCGGTGACTCAAGAATCTTGGGCACCTTGTACAGGTTCTGGTCTTTAAGGTTCTGGATTTGGCCGCCAAGCCACGATTGGAATTCAGCGTTCATGTCCGATATTTTACGGCCCAAACGCTAAAGCTTGCTCAAACTCAACTAGAAGGTAAGGGGCACGAACTTCTTGCCTTGAAACTGAACCATTGAACGGAGCCGTTTACGGGTCCAAATTTCTCCTGCCACCACTCCTAGTCCAAAGAGCGCAAACATATAGATGCGAGCCACGTCCGGATCCTTGACAACGTATCGAGTCATGCAAAGCCAAAGGAACGTGTAAGCCAGTGCCAAACCGAGCCCAGCACACGCCATCCGGAGGAGGAATAGCGAGAGCTTGGGACGCATCTCAATCCCTGGCATCGACAGACGACAGGTGCAACAGAGGATGTAGAAAACGACTATGGACACGAGATTTGAAGGTACCGCCCAAGCTTGCTGGAAATCTGAAACTCAACCAATTCTAAGCAGGAAGGATGAAGTTCATAGCCAATATCATGTTGAAGGTACGCTCAGTTCATGCTGAAACCGGTTCTTACTTCTCCCGGAGCGCAGTTGCGCGAGATGATGTCAAACGATATCGTGGTTATGCCAGGGGTTTTCAATGCAATCAGTGCGGTTTCAGCTCACAAGGCAGGAGCCCATGCTCTTTATTTGAGCGGTGCAGGTGTCACCAATGCCAACCTTGGAGTTCCGGATATCGCTTTGGCGACCCTCACCGAATTCGCCCAGCAAGCTGCCTATGTCACTCAGGTCGCTCCGATTCCCGTTCTTTCCGATGCTGATACCGGATTTGGGGAATCTCTCAACGTGATGAGGACGGTCGTCGAGATGGAACGGTCTGGTTTGGCAGGAATTCATCTTGAGGACCAAGTAAGTCCCAAGCGGTGTGGACACCTCGATGGAAAGACGTGCATCCCCGTTGAGGAAATGGCTCGTAAGATTCTAGCGGCTGTCGATAGCAAAAGGGACAAGTCCTTTATGATCGTTGCCCGTACCGATGCTAAGGGTGTGGAAGGATTGGAATCCGCAATCGATCGTGCAAAGTGCTATGAAGACCATGGAGCTGATGCGATCTTTCCTGAGGGTCTTACGTCAGAGGCCGAATTTGAGGCGTTTCGCTCCGCTCTAACGATTCCACTCCTGGCAAATATGACTGAGTTTGGTAAAACTCCTCTGATCCCCGTCAGCCGGTTTAGAGACCTTGGATACCAGATGGTGATCTTTCCGATGACCGCATTTCGCGTTATGCTGAAGGCGCTGGATGATAGTTACTCTCAGCTTTTGGCAGAAGGAACTCAGGCTGGACTCATGGATTCCATGCGAACTCGACAGGAACTCTACGAGCGTATTGACTACACAAGTTACGATGACCTGGATCGAAAGTGGAGTAGCTAACCCGCGCCAAACCGGGTGCGGCACAGCAGATCAACGGAATGAATGGACACAAATCCCCGGCTTTTGACCATTATTGGTGGTCGCGGAATCGTTAAGTCGCGGGTAGACTCGCAATTCGTAAGACCCCACGAGGCAAACGAATGAGCGGAACCGCTACGCAGTATCCAAATTATAGTCCTGGGCTTGAGGGAGTTCCCGCAGGCATTAGCAACATCAGCGAGATCGACAGTGATCGCAGCAGCCTCCAATATCGTGGGTACGACGTACACGATTTAGCGGAATTTGGCTCCTACGAAGAAACCGCCTATCTTCTCATCCACGGCAAGCTACCGAATGTATCGGAATTGGAAGCATTCAAGGCACGATTGGGAGCCGAACGACAGGTACCCGAGGCAGTTTATACCGCCTTGGCTGCGCTGCCCAAGAGTGCTCACCCGATGGACATGATCAGAACCGCCTACTCGGTTCTCGCTGCCTTCGATCCAGATTACTCGGCACCTTCGACCGATCGGGAAGCGAATATTCGAAAAGCAGAGCGCATCATCGCCAAAGCGAGCACGATGGTTGGGAACGGCCATCGCATTCGACAAGGTTTGGCGCCGCTAGCACCAAAGCCTGAGCATGGTTGTGCAGCAAACTTCCTCTACTTAATGACCGGCGAGGAGCCCAATGAAGGCACTGTCAAGACGATGGATGCATCCTTGACGCTCTATGCTGAACACGGCTTCAATGCTTCGACATTTGCCTGTCGCGTTACGGTGAGCACACTCAGCGACCTGTACAGCGGCATTGTAACGGGTATCGGAACACTCCGAGGACCTCTTCATGGCGGTGCTAACGAAGAAGCGATGAAGATGATTCTCGAAATCGGCACACCTGAAAATGCCGAGGCTTGGATTCGCGATGCACTCGCGACCAAGAAGAAGATCATGGGCTTCGGTCACCGCGAATACAAGAAGGGTGACAGCCGAGCGATGTACCTCACCAAGATGGCCAAGCAGTTGGGAATCCAGAAAGGGAACACGATGTACACCGAGATCGCTGAAACCTGTGAAAGGATTATGCTGGGTGAAAAGGGAATCTATCCAAACGTTGATTTCCCCGCCGCTTATGCCTACTATCTTCTTGGCATCCCCATCGACCTATACACCCCGATCTTCGTTGTTGCTCGCGTTGCTGGTTATTCGGCCCATGCGATTGAACAGTTGGATAACAATCGACTGATTCGGCCCAAGGCCATCTTCAACGGTGAGGCCAACTTGAAGTACATCCCGCTCGCCGAGAGATAGTGCTCTCCCGAGACCCATTTGGTTGCCATGAGAAGATTTGGCCTCCAAATGGGTCTTTTGTCGTTAAATAGTCCAAACTAATTTTCAAATTCTGCGCATCGCACGTATGGACCATGGATTGCGTCCTTTACAATAGGAAAACACTCACGCATTCATGAATAGCCCGCCTAGCACGCTTGGCCAGTACCAAATCATAAGGGAGATCGCTCGCTCGAACGACATTGTCTACGAAGCGTACGACCCGTTGATGAACCGTCGTGTCGCCATTAAAGAATTGGCGATGCCGCAAGGTGCTTCCAGCCAACAACAGGAAGAAAGGATCAGTCGCTTTAAGCGCGAAGCTCAAGCTGCTGGAACCCTGAACCATCCGAACATCATGACCGTGTTCTCATTCGCCGAGGACAACGGCAGAACGTTCATGGCGATGGAGTACCTGGATGGATGCACTCTGAGGAGTGAAATAGATACCCACGGTTCCTTGCCTCTTGATCGAGCCGTAGATATCATCACCCAGGTGTTGGAAGGGCTCAGCCACGCTCACTCAAAAGGCGTCATCCATCGGGACATCAAGCCTGACAATATTCAGATTCTCTCGAACGGTACGGTGAAGATCACCGACTTTGGCATTGCTCGTCTAACGTTCCAACCAAACCTCACGATGGATGGGCAGGTGTTTGGCACGCCGAGTTACATGTCACCAGAACAAGTTGTTGGTCGCGACATCGATGCCCGTAGTGATTTATTTAGTGTAGGCGTCGTGCTGTACGAAATGTTGGCTGGTCAGAAACCGTTCGGTGGTGACAGCGTTGTAACGATCACGTACGCAATCATGAATGCCGAGCCGCCACATCCGTCTCAGGTGAGCTATTCGATGTGGCAGATTCTGAGTCGAGCACTTGAGAAGAGTCCGCAGATGCGATATGCCAGTGCGGAAGATATGATCAAGGCGATTCGAGACGCTGTGAAATCGGCAAACAGTGGCGTCATGGATGCCGCCCCGCCCGCCGCTATGGGATACGGTGCAGCGGCCTATATGGCGCAAGGAGCGGTCCAACCTGCGCCACCTCCCGTTTACGCGTATAACCCCTACCAACCTCAAGCTTATCAGCCGCAGGCTCAGCAACAGCAGTATTTGACCACCCCCTATGGCGTGATTCCTCAACAGTATCAGGCCGGGCCGAGCATGCCCCCACCTTCGGCTATACCGATCTACTATCCGCCTCCTCCCAGGCAACCGCTGCTGAAGCCAGAAACTGTCGCGTTTTGGAAGCGAGTTGCCATGACCTTCCTGATCATTGGAACGTTGCTGGTCATCTTGATCGTGTGCATCAGCCAGATCAGTCGGGCCATTACGGATGATAGGTCTTCCGGCTCGGATCGGGCAAAGTCTGCTGAGATTGCCAACTTGCCGAGCAATATGCCGATCGGAGAGAAGTTGCAGAAGTACAAAGAGGTCTTAGACAAGGTCACTGATGTCGGTACCCAAGCGGATATTCGACGTCAGATGGCGAGTCTCTATGAAAGGCAAGGGAAGGAAGCGTTGGTCCGCGCGGATATCAAAACCGCTGAGTATGCGTTCAGCCAAGGAACGGATGTGGATCCTCGTAACCCATCACTTTGGAGTGACAGAGCGATGGTCCTGACGCAGCAAGTGGATGCCATCCAAGATGCTGCCTACAAGGAACAGCTTCTGGCCGAAGCCGGTGGCGCTTGGGAGCAAGCAGCAAGGCTGGAGCATGACACCGAAAAGAGCTCGAAGTACGGCCAAGAAGCGGCACGACAATACATTCAGTATGCTCAGAATGTATTCCAACAGGGAGATCGCTCTCAATTTGGTGATGCTCGTTCCCGGTTGTACAACGCCAAAGAAATCGCCGGAGGAGACAGTGAGCTGATGGGACAGATCACTGACATGCTCCAGAAATTAGGCTAAGCCTTTGGTTAACCCACCATCGACGAGCATATTCGTACCCGTGATATAGGCTGCCGATTGACTGCAAAGGAAGGCCACTGCCGCTGCGATTTCTTGCGGATCGGCCATACGCTTCATCGGAATTTCTGCTGCTTGGAGAATGAGGGCCTCTTCGGGAGAAATCCCCTCTCGCTCCGCACGAACGTCTGCCAAGTGGCGTTGACGGTCAGTCAAGGTGTGTCCGGGTAACACTCCATTCACGGTGATTCCTGCGCTGGCATATTCTAGTGCTTGCAGACGAGTCAGAGACATGATTCCTGCTCGGAGAGTGGAGGAAATAGGGAGTATTCGGCTCGGCTCTTTGGCGTACAACGAAGTGATGTGGACGATTCTGCCCCAATTTGCTTGAGCCATCATCGGCTGAACGGATCGCACCAATCGGACGATATTGAGCAGTGTGTTATCGAATCCATCCTGCCATTGTTGATCCGTGATTTGGTCGATAGTTCCTGCTGCAGGGCCCCCGGTATTTGTCACCAGAATATCCACTGGACCCAACTCACTTGCGGTCTGCTCGACCCACCAATTCAAGTCCTCGGCGCTGGCTACGTCAACAACATAAGCTCTTGTTTCCCCACCAATTTCTGCGGCAGCGGCTTCAAGTCTTTTTTCATTTCTTCCGCAAATAGAAACACGACATCCTTCGTCAGTAAGTGCTTTGGCAATGGCAAAGCCTATGCCTTTGGACGCGGCCGCAACCATTGCGACCTTTCCTTCAATTCCTAACTCCATACATCATTATTACCGCATGGTTTATAACCTGTTAGAGTTGCGTAAGCTTTTGAAGGGACATCCAGCCTCGAAACCGGCCTATGTCGTTGCACATTTTCAATCGTTCCTAGCTACAATGAATGAGAGTCAATCGCAGAGTGCTCTCTGAGTTGCTTAGGCATCAAAATGCATTTACGCGATTGAACGAAGGCGGGTAATTCTCGCGGTAAATAAGTCAAGTCGAATGCCTGCAAATCGTCAAAAGACCCGGGTGCTGATCAGCTTGTCCTATGGACTGGCCTGCTTGGCGCTGTTGGCGGTTGCCTTGGTGACTTGGTCCAGTTCCAAACGGTTTATAGAGAGTGCCAATCGGTTTGAAACGGCAAGCAAAGAAATTATGCTTGCCAACGAAATCGAAGGTCTATTGACCAAGGCTGATTCTGACCTGACCAGTTACGTCGTTACCAATGAAGTAAGTCACCTTCGTGCATATAACAACGATGCTGTTCAATTTCAGACTGATACTCGCAAGCTCACTGAATCGCTAAGTGATAATCCCAATCTCAAGGAGACGGTTTCCAAAGTCAACAAGCTGGGGCTCAAGCGACTCTATCAGTTGAACGATGTGGTGGATGCGTTTCGCAGTGAGGGTCTTAATGCGGCCGTTCGACAGATGCGTTCCGGTACGCGCACCGATTTGATGGCCAACGTGCGGGAGCAAATTAGTCAGCTTCGCACAAGCCTACAAAAGCACTTTTCCCAGTTGGCAGCCGAGAATGAGGCCAATCGAAGCGCTTCACAAGTCTGGTTGATCGGAGGGATGGTCATCGCCGTCCTTGCGGTCGTAGCCGCAGCTCTCCTTCTCCTAAGCGACCTATCTTCGCGACTCTACATTGAGTCGAGCTTGCAACGCGTTAATGCCATGCAAGCTGCCATTTTTGATTCGGTCGGTACGGCAATCATTGCAACCGATGAGGATGGCAAAATTACGGTCTTCAATCGGACCGCCGAAGAATGGTTGGGCTACAGTTCCAAGGAGGTCATTGGTCACGTTACGCCCATGATCTTCCATGATTCGGCTGAGGTCGCTCAAAAGGCGGAGATGCTCTCGAAGGAATTGGGGCGCAAGATCACGCCAGGGTTTGACGTTCTTGTCGCAAAGATTGCGAAAGGTGGGTTCGATTCCAACGAATGGATTTATCTCACCAAGGATCGCAGTTCGATTCCGATCATGTTGACGGTCAGCGCGATGAAGGATCCATCGGGGCAGCTTTTGGGATATGTTGGCCTCGCGTCAGACCTCACAGACCAAAAGAAGACTGAGGCGACGCTTGCGACCTACGTGGCTGAAATTGAAGCTGCCAACCAGCTTGCCTATCAGCAGAACCGAGAACTGAAGAGACGCGCAGACGAACTAAAGGAATCTCGAGACTCTGCCGTAGCCGCCACGCGAATGAAATCTGAGTTCTTGGCGAACATGAGCCATGAAATCAGAACTCCTATGAACGGAGTCATTGGTATGGCACACCTGCTTCTCAATACTCCGCTCACTGAAAAGCAGCAAGGTTATGCCCGAACGATCCGCGAAAGCGCCGAAAGTCTCCTTGCGATCCTGAACGACATTCTTGACCTTTCCAAGATGGAAGCAGGCAAGATGACCTTGGAGAACTTCCCCTTTGATCTTCGATTAATGATCGAAGATCTCTGTGATGTCATGGCACCCACGGCCCATTCGCGCGGCCTCGAATTGAATTGTGAGATTCCACAGGCCATGACTTCTCGGGTTATTGGAGATCCCAGCCGACTTCGACAGGTCCTTACAAACCTTCTGGGGAATGCCATCAAATTCACTGAGAAGGGTGAAGTGAGCGTTCAGGTGAAGGTCCTCAAAGATAACCCCAAGCGCGTCACGTACCGTTTGGCTGTGAAGGATACGGGCATCGGTATTGAACCCGAGCGTCAGCAGAAGATTTTTGAGAGCTTTACCCAAGCCGA
>Ga0164296_1001325_pt1 | contig 26667 bp, 25 predicted proteins | sample GEODES057metaG_FD_113533 | JGI IMG/M metagenome (GOLD analysis project Ga0164296, IMG submission 113533) | Dystrophic lake water microbial communities from Trout Bog Lake, Wisconsin, USA - GEODES057 metaG | ecosystem: Environmental > Aquatic > Freshwater > Lake | place: USA: Trout Bog Lake...
AGCCGGGATCATGGCGGGCGATGCCGCCGGGAGATATCCAGCAGATCCCACGACTCCAAGAGTCAGAGTGACTCCCGCAATGCGTGATGCCATCCAACGCTGAGACCGAACGGGGTTGCGCAGTGCTGTGGACATTTGTTCTCCTCGGACACAATTCATTCGCGGCCCATCGACATATCGGCCATGATTTCTGGGATGGAATCTAGACGAGGATCGGGTGCGATGCGACGACGCGATATCGGATTCAGGGATTCCGTGCGCTTTGCCCTATGGGCAGCAGCAGTGATGCATACCGACACCACACTGCTCGCGCGCATCGCATGAGGTGGTCGCAGTGGTGCATGAGTCTCGCCAACGGGTTCATCGCTCGTGTTGGGAAAGGGGGCCCAGCGAGCACGGCGAACACTACCCCGGTCCCTCCTATTGAGATCGCGCGGGAATCTGTCGACACAGTGACTATGCAATTTCTTGGACACCCCCGGCGGTGGCTGACGGGGCTCATCGCCACGCTTGTCGCCACGGCCACCATCAGCATTGCGATCGGCGCGCAAAGCCCACCCGTGCCATTCAGCATTGTCTATGACACTGTCGAGACCACCCATTGGCTCCTGTCTCCGTCGTCGGGCACGCCATTGAGTCCTTCGCGGGGGGTCTATCGTCAAGATCTGGCGGGCGACGGCCTCTTTGCGGCCCCCTATCGCATCGCAAAGATCTCATCAGCATCCCTCATGCATCTCAGTGCCCCAGCAATTGCCCAAATGATCCGGGCGCAGATCACTGTTGGCACATATGGCTCCTTGGCACATATCGTCACCATCGATGAAATAGGTGTTGGCTTCAGCGAACCTGGTCCGGCAAACCCTCGCCGTGGATCACGTCTTCCTGCCATCAACCCGAGTAGCATCGCGGCACGTTTTTCGACGGCGATGCAACTGCTGAATACCTCTCAAAGCCCATGGGGAGGCACCTGGGCATCTCGGGTACAGGTCTACGTCACCAATGGGGTGGTCGGATCGATTGCACGCGGACTCGGACCCTTGCACAACCTGGATCGCCTGGGCCGGCCACGCTACCCGAGCTGGCGAGCGGTCATGCCCGGCCTTGCGCTGGCGGGGGGGATACATCTGGAGATGTACCACCTTGGCACGTCCGGGATCATGCCGATACCCGCAATCCAATGGCGGCAAACCCCAGCCGCATTCGTCGCCCTTCTCAAGCGGTATGGGGGATCGGCACAACGCGTCCATTGGATGTTCACATCAACCACCATGCCTCCAGGTGCGCCATCCGGATGCGGAGATCCGATGACGTGTTCCTGGGCGCTGGCGGGCGCTACCGTGCTCGGGCGAACCTTCTTGCACAACGGTCCAGACGCCTACAATCTGGGAATGTACGCGCCCCAATGGCTGCAGCAATTCAACCTGATGTTTCCGTAGTCCTGCGATTCCCATGACGGCCCGTGCGCGAGCGCGCGATCCGCGCGCACGCCGGTCTGGATTGTTCGTTGCCGCAGGCCCCGACGCTCGAGCGTGCCCTATCTCGAGATGATGTAGGGCTCCCAACTCACGGGCCGGTGCGGTGCCGCAACTGCGATGAAGACATTTGGAGCCGGAATCCGTGGCGTACTTCGTGGGTGCATATCGATTTCGTCGGGAAGACGATCCGCCTTGCGAATATTGCACGGGGCACATGAGGCCACCACATTGTCCCAGGATGAACGCCCGCCGCGGCTCTTGGGGATGACGTGATCGAGCGTCAATCGCTGCGTGGCCCCGCAGTACTGACAGCAATAGTTATCACGGGCAAATACTGCTCGCCGAGAAATTTTGCGCGCCTCGTTACGGGGTACGCGAACATAGGTCACCAGTCGTATCACCAGCGGGTAGACATGTTGGGCGCGCGAGGAGCGGAGCGCGCGATGGGCCCGCTCAAGGACCTCAGCTTTGTTTTTGAGCACCAGCACGACGGCGCGCTGCAGGGAGCACACATTGATGGGCTCGAAGGTCGCGTTCAACACGAGAACCTGCTGGGCCATGTCCCTCGAATGGTCGATGGGTGGCGTTCCGACCAGAAAAGTGTAGCCGTAACCCATGATGCATGCAGCATGCCGCCACGATGTATCGCCGTCGTGACAGAACACGCGCGACCCGCCAACCCCACAACGGTTGGGTTACTCAGGTGCTCCAACGGGGTATGACCCCAAATCGACCACCTCTGCGAGGCCCTGATCTTGAATCGCCGCAATCGCTGTCGCTACCGAGAGATCGCGTGTGCGACTCCCCTCGATATCGATAAAAAACAGATAGCGCCCAAGCCCCGTTTTTGCAGGGCGGCTTTCAATTTTGGTCAAATTGACTGCCCGCAACGCAAACTCCTGCAAGATCGACAAGAGCGCCCCAGATCGATCACGCGTCAAAAGGCAGATGATTGATGTGCGAAACCGCCCTGGGCCTGTGGCCGGCACCGGGGTTTGGCCAATCAGGATGAATCGCGTGCTGTTATCGGGGTTGTCCTCGATATCGGCCGCAATGACCTCACCTCCATAAATGTCTGCGGCTCGAAGCGGCCCGATCGCTGCCCATGGGTCATCCGCATGTGCACACACCGTGCGCACCGCCTCAGATGTCGAGGTCGCCGCGATGATGTCCACACGGGGCAAGTACTCCTGCAAGTACCGACTACATTGCGCAGGAACCATCGGGTGCGTGAACACGCGCGTGATCTCCTCTCGCCGCACACCCGGGCACACAATCAGGTGCTGTCGGATCGGGTGGATTGCCTCTGCTTGAATCACGATCCCCGTCGGCCCAAAGGCGAGTTGATCCAGGGTCTGATTCACCGCGCCCTCAATCGAATTTTCGATCGGAACCAATGCCTGAGGCACATCACCCTCGGCAACACCACGAAAGCACTCGGTCACCGTCGCATAGGGGACGGCGATGAGATCGGTCGCCGGTCCAAATAGGGTCAGCAGCGCCTCTTCGGTAAAGGTGCCCTCGGGGCCGAGATATCCGACTCTCATGCTGGCTCACCCACGGCGTGATGTGTGGCCAGCGCAATTGCCTCGACCTCTTCTGGGGATAGCCGTTGGGTCGAGATACCCTCGGTGACATCCTTGACATACATCCGGGCATGGTCGCGGGCATGCAAACAGGTCATCACTGCTCCCGTGCCGGAGGCATCAAGTAATGCGACCGACCACGATTGCTGCCCACCCATCTCACCATAGGCGTCATACCGCACGACGCCGTTGACACGCAAGCAGCGCGCGACATCGAGTGCAGTCAATTGCGCTGCCGAATCCACCTGCATGCCGACCTGCAAAATTTCCTGCTCGATCGCTGCCAAATCGCGGCGAAACTCGGCATGCATATCGATGAGATCGATGGTCCCACCATCGGGAAGCAATACGCGCTGTGCACGACGCAAAGTGCGTATTCGGACCATGAGAATTCCACTCACCACACACGCAATGACCCCCGGAATCGCCGCAGCCACACTGCCGATCAGCACAGAGGAAATCATGAATGCGACCCCTAGTTGAAGGTGATCGTGATGGGATAATCGGCGGCGTTGTTGGCGACATTTTGCTCACCGGCAACGCTGGCAATTTGGACGTGCAGGAGGCCCAATTTGCCCAGCTTGACCGCACTGGCTTGTGGGCCGGCAATCGCAACCACCACCTGTTGGCCAGGGTTGATCGTTTTGATCACGTTGGTTTCGACATCCACCGGTGTGGTTCCATAGCTCAATGACGCGCTGACCTTGATGCCGTTCTCAATACTTGTCCCGCCATTTTGTACCGTCACTGCCCAATGCAGATCTGCGGATTCGGCGATGTTCTGAGCGATCCCCGGCGTGAGGATCGCGGCACCTGGTTCCGCGACCACCGAGACTAACGAGAGCCCGTTGGGAGTCCCCTGACCGGCTGCTGACGCATTGGTCTGGCGCAGGGAGCTCACGAGGCTTTGCGCCCCCGATGGAAGCGCATATCGCTGGTTGGCCGCCGCCAAAAAGCTTGCCGCACTTTGCCCGAGCACAGACACACCGGTGATTGATTGATCGCGCAGCGCCTGCGCGGTTCCCGCAAGGTAGGAATCTGTCACAACCACATCGGATGCGAGAAAGCGCTGCATCGCACTGGCGATCGTCTGCGATGCAGCAACGTTATTGCTGGAACGAATGATGGAGTTCAGGTTGCCAACGAGCGCATTCAAACCGTTCTCGCGAAGCTGTAATGCCAAGACCAAAGCCCGATTTGCCTGCGCGGCGGCACGTGGGGCCTCGAGTTGCGACGCTTGGCGATATTGCTGGGCGGCCTGGGTTGCAAGGGCCTGCACATCTGCTTGGAGCTGGGTCGGAGACTGACCCGTACTGTTCTGCATCGTCGAGACCAATTTTGGCCCGAGCGCCGCAGATGCTTGGGCGATCTGGCTCGAGGTCGTCACATACGAGGTATAGCCATCGACGAGTTGGCTGCGTTGATAGTTGCGCACCAAGAGCACGGCAACGGCGATGACCACGACGACCACGACTGCACCGATGAGCATCCGCACCCGCGGATTGGCAAGTGGCGATGCCGCGGGGCCTGGTCGACGCGCACCGCTCCCCCGACGCCCCGAACCCGTCGGACGACCCGACCCGCGCCGGCGCTGGGATCCGCCATCAGATTGCGCAGCTGCGGTGTCTGTTGAGATCTCATCAAAACCAAAATCTTCCGGCTCCGCCCGAACCGCCGGTGCATCATCGCGGTTGTTGCGCTCGAGCTCAGCAAAAAAGCCCTCGGTGTCTTCATCGAAGTCCCACAATGGATGCTGCGACGACCCGGATGCGATATCCGCATCCTCGCCTGGCTCATGTGGGGGATGTTCCTCCGAATTCGCCATTGCTCATAACCCTTGTGGGAGTGCTGTCGGACGTTTCTTTATGGCAACTGCCTGAGGTGGGCGAGGGGGGACTCGAACCCCCACGCTGCAATGAGCACTAGACCCTGAACCTAGCGTGTCTACCAATTCCACCACTCGCCCACGACGCCCCGTCGAAGGACGGTGTTGACACACTACCATGCGATTTGCGGCAGTAATTCATCATGGGGGCCTTCGCTACGGCAGGGCTTACGCACGACGTGGCGAACCTGCCATGCATATGGGACTCGGTCGCCCAGATATTGCGCTGGGCCGCTACCGGCTTGGCAACCTCATCGGGCGTGGTGCGACGTCGTCGGTCTATGCCGCCGTTGATGTGCACACTGACCGCCCAGTTGCCGTCAAAACGATTCCAGCATCACCCGAACTTTTAGAGCGGATTGAGGTCGAAATCCGTGCCGCCCAACGACTCGCCCACCCGAATATTGTCCGGTTGCTCGACTGGGGACGGGGATCTGATCTGGTCTACCTGGTCTGGGAGCTCATCGATGGGCCATCTCTTGGCCGTACGCTCGCTGAGCGTCGACCGACCATCGGCTGGTCCACCCTGCGCATCATCGAGATTCTTTGGGCACTCGATCACGCCCATGGTCGCGACATCGTGCATCGTGATGTCAAACCCGAAAATATCCTCATCGCCTCCGATGGCAGTGCCCGTCTGGCGGATTTCGGTGTTGCGCGTCTGACCGACCGTTCCACGATGACCTCGGCGGGTTCCCTTGTTGGCACGATTGCCTACATGTCACCCGAGCAGGCGCGGGCGCAACCGGTCGGACCACCCAGCGATGTCTATTCCGCATGCGTTGTGCTCTACGAGCTCCTTGTCGGAACAAATCCTCTTGCAGGAGGCTCCGCAGCGGAATCTGCACGACGCGCTGCGACAAGTGCAATTCCACCGATATCTGATGTGCGGCCCGATCTAACGCCGCGTCTGGCCAATGCCCTCATGGCGGGCCTCGCACGAAACCCTGAAGAGCGCCCGAGTGCAGGAAGTATGGCCCGCGAGTTTGAATCGGCAATTAGTGGTGCGCGCGATACAGAACTCCGGCAAAAGCGGCTGCGCCGGGTACGTGAACCCGCGCTGAGTGCAGTCGTGGCGGGTGCGACCAGCGCGGGCGTGTTGAGTGGGCTGAGCCATCTCTCGACCAGGGACATTGCAATCGGCGCCGTTGCCGCGGCCGCGATCGCGGCAAAGTGGCCACGGGCTGCTGCAGTTCTGATCGCAGGAGCCACGACGATGCTTGTGGGGCGCGTCAGTGTCGGTACCGCGATGCTTGTCGGAACCCTTTTTGTGGCGTTGCTCCTCACCGGATGGCGATGGCCACGTCACATGGGTGGACCGATCGCGTTGATCGCGGCAGCGTGGTGTGGCGTTCTCCCGCTTGCGTGTGTCGCCGCTGCCGGAATCAAAACCACACGCCAACGCATCTGGATAGTGCTCTGGGGGATCGTCCTCACCGTGGGTTGGGAATTGTGGACCGGTCGCGCGCTCCTTTTGGGGCCGAGTCTGAGTGCCCCGCTTCGTACGACACTTGTCGGGGTGACCGATCCCGCAATTGTCATCGAACGGAGCGCATCGGCGCTCGCGGGTACCTGGTGGCTGACATGGCAGGCGGCGGCACTCATGGCAACATGTCTGGTTGCGCCACGCATCCTGCAGGCCCGTACCAACGCGCAGCGAGTCGCTTTGAGTGTGGGGTGGGGGCTCGCGCTCCTCGTGGTGAGCGTGGCAGGTTCTCCTGACCCTGTCTCCGGCCTCGCTGCCGTGGGACCCTCGGCTATCCTGGTATTCGTATGGGCGGTTCGCCCGTGGCGAACTCTTGCCCGAATTGATGCCGCACCAACTCAAGCAACCCTGCGTGGACCGATTTCATGAGCGTATTTCGACGATTAGAACACACCATTGAATCCACCTTTGATCGTGGATTCCGCCGGGCATTTCGGTCGCAGCTACAGCCGGTGGAACTCGCGCGAAAACTCGCGCGGGAAATGGATCTGAATAAGACGATTTCGGTGAGCAAGATCTACGTGCCCAACGAGTACACCGTGCACCTGTCGGAACCCGACAACGCTGCATTCGAGAGCTATCAGGCAACCCTTGTGCAGGAGCTGGTGAGTTACCTTGATGCCCATGCCCGCAGCAGTGGGTTCTCGCTGATCGCCACACCCACCGTCACCATCGTCACCGACACTGCGCTGCGCGCAGGCGAGTTTGGCATCAGCTGCCGAATGGTCGATGCGCCCGCCCACGACGCCTCATCGCCTGCCGAGATACCCCTTGGCGCAGTAGCGATTCCTGTCGTTGCCACCCCGCCCCCACTTGCGACGGAAAACGCTGCCCTTGCAGGAGTGAGCGGGACGCAGGTGATTTCTGCGGCCGAGGTCGAGGCGGCGGGGCTTACCACCGAGGCGATGACCATCATCATGAATGGCCAGCGTTTCCCGCTCAGCGCACGCGTCACCTCAATTGGGCGCAGCAAGGAGCGCGACATCGTCGTGCCCGATGGAAATGTCAGTCGCGATCACTGCGAAATCCGCCATGTCGGGTACGACTACTTCTTGATCGACCTTGATTCGACAAACGGGATTTCGGTCAACGGCCACCCGGTGACACGCCACGCGCTCGCGCATGGCGATGTCATCACATTGGGAGCGACTGAGTTACGGGTTGAGGTGTCGTAATGTCCATTCGCCATCAGGGGCCTGACGCATGAGTAGTGCGCAGCTGCTGATCGCGCAAGGAGCAGTTCTTGTGGTGCTCTTTGGCGTGATGCTCATGATCATTCGCTCATCGGCACGGCAGCTTAAAACCGCACTCCCCCCGATGATCCCCGTGAGTGCGCCACCAGTACCTCTTGCACAACCAGTGGCACCGGCAATGGCCGCAGCACCAATTCTCACTGATGTAGATCTCACCCAGACACTGTCCGACATTGATTTCAACGACCCCGAGGGAGATCCGATGGGACGTTCTGACCGAGCACACTTCGACTTTGATGCAAACCTGCACCCCCGGCTCGTGGTTGAGTCAGGGCACGGCTTAACCGTGGGACAGGAGCTCGTCCTCGAGGGCGGCTTGTCAATTGGCCGGGCGGAGGCAAATGATCTGTCGGTCAACGACGATTTTATGTCCCATATGCACGCACGCATTCTGCGCCGTGGGCCATTCTTTTACGTCGAGGACCTTGGGTCGACCAATGGCACCTTTATCAATGAGCAGCGCATCACCGAAACCGCTCAATTACGCGTGCGCGACGAATTGCGGTTGGGCGAGACCATTCTTCGCTACGAGGAGTAATCCGTGGCGGACGGCCCGCTGCATGTCATAGAGCTCGCGCGTCGCACCGACACCGGTCGGGTACGCGATCACAATGAAGACCGCGCATATGCGCACGATGAGCTCGTGGCGGTGGCCGACGGAATGGGTGGTGCTGCAGCAGGGGAGATTGCCGCACAACTTGCAATCCGCGCAATTCGCCAACTCCCCGCGCCGATTACCTCGGATCATTTGCGCGACGCAATTGGCTCTGCAAACGGCGCAATTCGCGCCACTGCGGCAAGCGACCCGACCAAGGCCGGCATGGGAACGACCATGACGGCAATCGCCGTCGACAACGGAATCGCACATATCGCCCATGTCGGGGATTCCCGCGCGTATCTCTGGCGTGATGGTGCTTTGGTGCAGCTCACACACGACCATTCGGTGGTCGCCGAAATGGTGCGCCAAGGCACGCTTTCTGAAGACGACGCACTCCACCACCCGCACCGCAATGTCATCACCCGTGCGCTTGGTGCCGACCACGAGGTGGACGTGGACATCTCTACCGCAGCCCTTGCGGCCGATGACGTGCTGATGCTCTGCAGCGATGGCCTCTACACCGAGGTGGACCACGAGGACATTGCGGAAACGATGCGTGCTGGGGGGGCGCTACCCGACACCGCACAAGCACTCGTTGATCGCGCGAATGCGGCAGGTGGATCCGACAATGTCACGGTCGTGCTCGCACGCATCGGATATGGCCCCGCGATGACTCCTGGCCCCCCAGATGCGAGCGGAACGACGCAGGAATATCCCATTGTCGATATCGGTACGACGCAACGCATTCCCGAATTGCCGGCCGCGGTTGGCGCGCGCGTCCTGCAGCCAGTCTCAACAGGCAGACGCGCTCGTGGACGCACCGGGCCACTGCTGCTTGTCGCGTTGGTCATCCTCGGACTGATCATTGGCGGCGCATGGTGGGCAGTGACACGAAGCTTCACCATGCAACCGGGCCCCGGCGGTACCGTCTGGGTTGATCAAGGGCTCAAAATCGGCCCACTTGATCTGACGGCCAATTGGCAAAACACTGGGGTTCCCACTGCAACGGTTCGCCAGGGACCGCGCGCGCATCAGCTTGGAGCAGTCAGCGGCGAGGGCGCCACCGTACGCAATGCGACAACGATCACCTGGGTCGACGGGATCCCGACGGTTCCCAAGATCACCGCACAGACGGCAACGCACTAGATGTCACCACGCACACGGGAACTTGGTTTCCTGATTCCCGCCGCCCTGGTGGGAGTACTCGGAACGGCAAGTGTGGCGAGTGCCCAATCGCGCACGCTCGGCTCAGGTGCATTCACGATCCTGGGTGTTGTGGTGGGATTGTTTGTGCTGATGCACATCGCACTCCGCCTACGGACACCCTTTGCCGATCCCTATCTCCTGCCGATCGTTGCAACGATCACTGCGCTGGGAATGGTCACCCTCTACCGCATTAATCCGGTGCTCGCGCGGGAGCAGGTGTTGTGGCTGGGAGTTGCGACCGCGGTGTTCATCCTGGTGCTCGCATGTCTTCCTGACCACCACCTCTTCGAGCAATATCGCTACCTCTGCGGGCTCGCTGCAGTTGGACTGCTCATGGTCACGATGATCTTTGGCACCAACATCTCCGGCGCGAAACTCTGGATTCGCCTACCTGGTGGGCAGAGCCTGCAGCCGAGTGAGCTCACAAAGATCCTCCTGGTGCTCTTTCTGGCCGGATACCTGCGTGATAAGCGCGAGCTCCTTGCGGTGCCCACCAGACAAATCGCCGGCATCGCACTGCCACCGGTCGCAGTGCTTGGGCCTGTCGTCCTCTTGGTGGGGGCGTGCCTGGGAGTGCTTGGGCTCCTGAATGACTTTGGTACCCCGTTGCTCTATTTCGGGGTATTTATTGCGATGCTCTACATCGCATCAGGTCGCGGCAGTTACGTTGTCGCGAGTCTGACCTTTTTGACGGTGGGCGCCGTGGCGATTTGGGCGGTCATTCCCCATGTGCAGACGCGTGTGGATGCGTGGTTGCATCCCTTCGCTGACGCCCAGGGCCAGGGCTATCAAATTGTCCAATCGCTCTACGCCCTGGCGAATGCTGGCCTGATCGGACCGGGTTGGGGGCAGGGGTTTCTGATTGGACCGAATGGCAACTATGTCGTTCCCGTATTGGATACCGATTTCATATTTACCGCATATGCGGCGGAGCTCGGATTTATCGGTGCGATGGCACTTCTGTGTCTGTTCATCGTGCTGGTCGCACGCGGACTCACCATTGCCGCCCAGGCACCGGATGGATACTCCAAACTCTTGGCAGCCGGGCTTGCCACAACATTAGGCATTCAAGGATTTGTGATCATCGGGGGAATCGTGCGTGTCATTCCACTGACCGGTGTCACATTGCCGTTTATGAGCTATGGCGGATCGAGTGTGGTGACCAATTTCGCGATCATCGCGATGCTGTTGATCATCAGTCATCGATCGCGTGTGCCCTTTCGCCCGCGGGTTCCACGGGCAGTGCGCGCCGAGGCACAACGGCAGATGGAGTCCATGGGTGGCGTGACGAGTGAATAGATCCATTCGCCGTCTGTTCTGGGTGCTCTCGGGGGGCTTTGTGCTCCTTGCATGCACCCTCGGGTATTGGCAGGTCATTCATGCCAGCGCAATCGATAATCGTCCGGGAAACCCGCAAACCATTCAGCGCACGCTGCTGGTGGCACGCGGCGCAATCCTGGCCAGTGACGGATCAAAGCTCGCGGTAAGTGTTGCATCAAATCAACAGGGGCAACGCGTCTATCAACGCACCTATCCCAATGGCACCTTCGCACCGCAAACCATTGGCTACGCAAACACAGTGCAGGGGATGACAGGGCTTGAGGACAGCCAAAATGGCTATCTCACCGGCGACTATGGCGCGCAATCGCTGCTCGGCTCACTCGGGCTGCGCGCGCGACGCGGCGCAAATGTCACCACCACCCTCGATGTGGCTGCGCAAGAGATCGCTAACCGTGATCTCGCAGGAAAACAAGGGGCGGTCATCGCACTTGATCCCCGCACGGGTGCGGTGCTCGTCATGGCCTCATCACCGGGATTTGACCTCTCCCAGGTGGCCACCAATTTCCGTCACATCATCGCCCAACCGGGTGGGCCCCTGCTCAATCGGACTGTGCAAGGGCGCTACCCACCAGGATCCACCTTCAAGGTGGTGACCGCCACGGCCGCACTCGAGTCGGGCCTGTTCACGCCGATGAGTATGTTCGATGACACCGGAAGCGTGCTCGCCTCGGGCCAACTGCTGCATAATTTTAATAATGAGCAGTTCGGGCCGAATAACCTCACCCAGGCATTGACCTTCTCGATCAACACCACCTTCGCAAAAGTCGGACTGGCGCTGGGAGCCCAAAGGTTGGGCCAGACTATGAATGCATTTGGCTTTGGGCGGGCACCCTCGGTCGATTTGCCGGCGGGAACGGTCTTTGTGTCGGGTCGCGTGTCAGGAAATACAATCCTGTCGAATACACAATCGGGCGAAGATGTTGCCCGTATTGCCATTGGCCAAGAACAACTCCTCGTGACTCCATTGCAAATGGCGCTGGTATCGGGGGGGATCGCCAATCACGGATTGATCATGAACCCGTATCTTGTACAGAAGATCACTGATTCATCTGGCTCGGTGGTGTTCACCCATCACACGAGTGTCTACTCACGTGCAACGTCTCCACAGATTGCAGCCGAGGTCAACACGATGATGCGCGACGTCGTCAAGGAAGGAACGGGCACCGCAGCCGCACTCTCGGGGCTCGATGTTGCCGGTAAAACCGGCACCGCCCAAACATCAACCAATGGCCTCTATGACGCATGGTTCATCGGCTTTGCGCCCGCACAGGCTCCCACTGTTGCGGTTGCGGTGATTGTGGAGAATTCACCCCTGACCGGCGGTGTGGTCTCGGCACCCATCGCCCATGACGTCATGCAATCCATTTTGGCGGGGGGCAGGTAGTGGGAGACTTCCGACCCGGTGAAATTCTCGGAGGGCGCTACGAAATCATCGAATTGCTCGGGGCCGGGGGCATGGCCAACGTCTATCGCGCGCACGATCCGCACCTAGGACGTGATGTCGCCGTGAAAGTACTCGCCGATCGATTTGCCGCAGACCCGGCCTTCGTGGAACGGTTCCGACGTGAGGCATCGGCCGCAGCCCAGCTGAATCACCCCAATATCGTGCAGGTCTTCGACCGCGGCGAAACCGATCACACCTACTTCATCGTGATGGAATATCTCTCCGGACCGGATCTCAAAACGATGATCCGTGATCGCGGGCCACTCCCCCCAATTGAAGCAGTTGACAACGCGCTCCAGATTCTCGGTGCGCTTGCCGCAGCACATCGTCGGGATGTCATCCATCGTGACATCAAGCCACAAAATGTGATGCAAGCCCGCGATGGAATGCTCAAAGTCACAGATTTCGGCATCGCACGGGCTGGTGCGGGCGCAGACATGACCGAAGCGGGATCGGTCATTGGCACGGCGCAGTACCTCTCGCCAGAGCAGGCGCACGGTGGAGAGCTCACAAGTGCGAGTGACTGCTATTCGGTCGGGGTCGTCCTCTACGAGATGCTGACCGGCCAGGTGCCCTTCGATGGGGAACGGCCCGTTGCCATCGCGATGAAGCACATCAATGAACCACCGGTGCCACCTCGTACCTATGTACCTACCATTCCCCAAGCACTCGAGGCGGTGACCCTCACCGCACTGGCAAAACGCCCATCCGAGCGCTACCGAACCGCTGAGGAGTTCTCCCACGCGTTGCTCGAGGTACGACGCACCCTGACTGCTGATGCACCAGGCAGCGCCACAATGGTCTTCCCCGCGGTGGCAGTTGCCGCGAGCGCGACCACCGTCATGCCCGCGGTTGCGCTCGGGCAGGACACCGCAGAAATTCCGCAGGCACCACCGCCGACACCACCCCCCGCGCAACCTGCGCGACGGCGCAACCGCGGCCCCGCATGGATTATTGGTTTGATTGTGCTTTTAGGGATTCTTGCCATCGCCGGAATCTTTGCCATCGGCCACTTCCAGGGGTCATCCGGAGTCACGGTGCCAGGCGATATCGCGGGTCAGACACAAAGTGCCGCCCAGGCTGAGTTGACCAAACTTGGGCTCGTGGTAACGCTCAAGCAGATTGCAAGCACCGATGCCGAGAAAGGTCTTGCCGTGAGTACCGCTCCCGGCGCAGGCGCATCGATCAAAAAGGGTAGCTCGATCACGTTGAATATCGGCAACGGTCCTGCCCCGCTTGCCGTGCCCAATGTCGTTGGCCTTGGCCAAGCGGCTGCCACGACCGATCTCCAAAACGCGGGCTTTGCCGTCGTGGTGATGAGCGGCGCAAGCAGCTCGGTGGCGCAAGGAACCGTGCTCGGACAAAACCCCGCCGCAAAGACGCTCCTTGCTCCGAAACAAACGGTGACCATTACCGTCAGCTCAGGACCCGCTGTGCCCGATGTCGTCGGCAAATCGCTCGCGTCGGCAACCCAACTTCTCCAGGCTGCGGGCGTACAAGTGGGCACGGTGACCAACCAATCCAGTGCAACTGTGCATTCGGGATTGGTCATTCTCCAAGGGACGCCAGCGGGCTCCTCGGTGAATGCGGGTGCACGTGTTGACCTGGTGATAAGTACCGGACCCGCGACAACTCCTGTGCCGAATGTGGTGGGATTGACCAGCGCCGTCGCGCTGGCAAATTTGCAATCGGCGGGCTTTGTCGGGTCGCAGCAAACAGCATTTGATCCATCTGCAGCAGGTACGGTCATTGCACAAAATCCTGCGCCAGGTACCTCATTGGCCCAAGGGGGCGTTGTCCAATTCACGGTCTCGCTCGGGCCGCAAACGCCACCGCCTGCAACAACGCCATGACGATGACCACGGTGGTGATCTGTAAGGGCGGCAGAAGCAGCGAGCACGAGGTCTCGCTGTCATCGGCTGCAGGGGTCATTGCCGCCCTTTCGACCGAGCAATTCACCGTGCTCGATGTGCTCATTGACCGCAATGGGCACTGGACCCACAACGGTGAACCTGTCGTCCTCGCGCCAGCTGCTGGATCGGCGCATGGTCGACTCATTGATGCGGCAGGTCGCACGGTCGCCGAGGTCGATGTGGTCTTTCCGGTCCTCCATGGCCCATATGGAGAGGACGGGACGATCCAAGGGCTGTGCGAGATGATCGGCGTGCCATGTGTGGGTGCGGGAGTTGCCGCCTCGGCAATCGGGATGGACAAGGTCATGTTCAAAACCATCGCCCGCGCACACGGATTACCCGTTGCCGACGCCATTACCGTGGATCAACGTACCTGGCCCCAAGTACGTGCGACGATCCTCGAGGAGACCGCAGCACTTGGCTATCCGGTCTATGTCAAACCCGCTCGGCTTGGGTCGAGCGTCGGGATCTCGCGTGTGACCGGCCCCCACGACCTGATCGCTGCAATTGATCTCGCCCTTGGTCATGACAGCAAAGTGCTCGTTGAGAAGGGCATTGATGGTCGCGAAATTGAGGTCGGCATCTTTGGCACTGAGACCTTGACGATCTCTCCGCCGGGAGAAATTGCATACGGATCCGATTGGTACGACTACACCACCAAATATCAACAGGGTCTCGCAGCACTTCAAATCCCCGCCGATCTTCCAATCGAGGTCGTGGCCCGGACCAAGGAGCTCGCAGAAATTGCCTATCGCGCAATTGATTGTGCGGGAATGGGCCGGATCGACTGCTTCGTGACCCCCGATGGGGAAATTGTGCTCTCTGAGATCAACACGATTCCCGGTTTTACCCCGACCAGTGCATATCCGTCACTGATGGCAGCAGCCGGAATTCCCTACCCGGAATTGTTGGCAGGCCTCATCACGGATGCGATCGCTCGCGCCACCAGCGCCCACCAATTCGCCCGCTGATGAGTGGACGCATCCGTCAACGTCCGATCTGTGTGAGTGGGATGGTGCTTGCGATCATCTCAAGCCTTATCGCGATGACTGCAGCAGGCACACCCCTGTGCACGGGCATTGGGCGGCTTGGGCTTGTTGCGCTCACCACAACGCTTCCCGCCTCAACAATTGTGGCATTCGCGGTCGCCGCAGTCATTCTCCTGGCCCTCATATGGGCCTCGGGACGATGGGCCCCGATCCTCGCGTCGGCGGTCGCTTTTGGTCTTGCGGGAACCGAGGCCATTATGGTGACGATCGCCCGTACCTCCTCGCGATTTCATCCCGGCACAACCACGCATCTTGGCTCCGGGGGCCAGATCCTGGGAATTGCGTTTTGGGTTGCTGTCGCCGCAGTCATTGTGCTGGTGATTGGCGCTCGGGAACTCCTGCCGGACCCCGACGCGCGCATCACACTCGATGGCGCACCCCATCGCTCCTCGCAGGCCACGACGGCAGTGGCAGCAAGCCTTCTCGGCGTGATCTTTTTTCCAATTGCCCCGGTTGGCGTGATTTCTGGATTGATTGCCTACGGACAAATTGTCGCGTCGAATGGGCGCCTTCTCGGACGGAACCTCGCGCTGACCGCAGTTATCGTCGGCACGGCATGGATCAGTCTGTGGGTCATCTTCGTGTTCGCCACCGGTATCTACTCAGGATCTGTCGCCTGAGCCTGCGCACCATGTTCGTCGCGGTCGTGGGGCTGGTCTGTGTCCTGGCCACAGGATGTGGGCACACGAGCCCGTCATCTGCCCGAGATGCGTGCACCCAGGTCCATCTGGCGGTGCAGCACTCCCCATCACTGGCGACCCCCGCAGGACGCATGACGACCGCCCAACAGGCGCAGGCTGCCTTTACAACACTCGCCTCGCAACTTGGCCAATTCCCATCAGATCCGACACAACCTGAGGCCTCCGCCAATCTTCGCTATGCCGCAGGAGTGCTCGCAATTGCCTATCGCGATCTCGGGGAACTTTTGGTGCAACCGGGATCTGGACTCCTGCACCCGCTCATCACCGAGGCCGGCGTGGCGTACGCCCAACTCGATACCGCCGCCCGCCAACTCAACCTTCCCGAGTGTCGCGCGTCACAACTGGGAAATGCCACCTTTGCGCAACTGGCAGCCCACACCGATGCACCTGCGGGAACCGACCTGCACATCGCAGCAACCGTCGCATGCACCACGATCACACACGCGTATGGCACCAATGTTGTTGCGATTGACGCGCCCGCCGCACTCACCGAGCTCAATCGCTCACGTGCGGTACTCCATGTCGCACTCGCGCAACTTGGCCAGCTGCGCTCTGGAGCAGGCGCGACATTGCGTCAGGCGCTTACCGGCGCAGATGCAGACCTCGCGAACGCGGCAACCCAGATCAGCGCAGGTGCGCCCGCTGCCCGCACCAGCCTCGGCGCATTTACACACGCCGATGCCGCCATCACCACCGGGTTTCGACAGGCAGGGGTGGTGTGCTTAGTCCCCACCCCGTAAGCGGGCACGTGGATGCGCACGATCAAAATCTGCTTTGAGATGTGCCGCAGTGACATGTGTGTAGATCTCTGTGGTGACCGGTGATGCGTGTCCAAGATGGGCTTGGACATAGCGAATATCGACTCCCGCCTGAATCAGATGGGTCCCACATGAATGGCGGAGTGCGTGCGGGAATACCCGACTGCCCTCCTCGATCAAGCCGGCACGGCGTCCAATTGCACTGATCACACGCCACACATCCTCGCGCGCCAAACGGCGCCCACGAATCGAGACAAAGACGGCGTCGGCGTCGGTCGACGTACTCCCGCGCCGACGCGCGACGAGCTCTGGTCGACCCACACGCAGATAGGCCTCGAGGGCCACCCTGGCGCCATGTGGAATCGCCACTGCCCGCACACGATTTCCCTTCCCCGTCACGACCACATATGGATCCTCAAGATCCTCCAAGTTGCACGCCGAGACATTGAGGCCAATGGCCTCACTGGCACGAAGCCCACAGCCATACAGCAGCTCAATCAGCGCGACATCACGCGCCCCAACAGGCCCCGGGCGACGGGCCGCATCCAGGAGTCGGCGCATATCGGCTTGGGTAAATGCCACAACTTCAGTCGTGCCCGCATGCGTTGTCACACCCACGCTGGGTGGACGCAACTCGCGCACGGGATTCTCGCGATCACACACCTTGGACCACCAACGACACAACGCCCGCACCGCTGCGACGCGGCGACGCCGTGTCGCAGGACTGCCCTCGAGTGCGTCTCGCCATGCCTGCCACCACTCGGTCCCACGGCCGATCAGATCATCGATGACCGCAAGCACACTCGGGTCATCTTCGATGCCGTATGCGCCGCGAATATCGTCATCCGTTGGCAATGCATCCGCATCGAGCCCGACAGCGAGCGCCAAATGCAAGAAATCGCGCCGATAGGCCTCTTGGGTCGATGCACTCGTGCGGGTCGCCAGAAAGGCGGCGAGAAGCCGACGAAATGCCTGTGCGTCGATGCTCATCCTCGGGGGTGCCCACGCTTGAGTTGCCGCTGAATGTCCTTGGTGGTCACCCCCGTATAGCGCTGCGTCGTCGCGAGGCTCGCATGTCCGAGCACCTCTTGCACGACACGCAGGTGGGCCCCATCGCCATCATGATGTCCTTCGAGCAGATGGGTTGCGGCCGCGTGACGCAACAGGTGCGGACCACCTGCACGCCCCATCTCCCGCAGCCGCGGCGCCACAATCCGATAGACCGAACTTCCATCAAGCGGTCGTCCACGTGATGAGAGAAAGACCTCATTGCGAGCGGGTGCCGAGGCATCAACGAGCTGGGGGCGCCCCTCGGAGAGCCACGCGCCAAGTGCGGCAATCGCAGGCTCGGTCAAAGGAACTGTGCGGGCCTTTGCACCCTTGCCGATCACCCGGACCACCTCATGCTCGAAATCGAGCCCCGAAAGCACAAGGTCGCATACCTCTTGACGACGCAGGGCCGACCCATAGAGCAACTCGAGCACCGCATGATTGCGCACGGCAAGCGCCGCTGCGATCGGCGGCGTCGGCCCGTGATGTGGTTCGCCGCTCACGAGCTCGGCGGCGTCACGTTGGGAAAGCCTGGGAATCAATGGTGGCCGCGCACGGGGGCGATCGACGCGTTCAGCCGGGGAACGGCCCGCCGCAAAAAAGGGAGATAACCATTCGCGCGCTGCAGTGAGCGCACGTGCTTGGGTCGGTGCAGACCACTCTCGGGCCCGCAGTGCCGCGGCGAGCATCGACGGCGTGATTGCCGCGGGTCCACTGATACCCCGTGCCTGCATCCACTCGGCAAGCGCCCGAGCGTCCTTGACATACGCCTGCTGTGTTGCGCGCGACAATGGGGCCCTGCGGGTGCCCTGCGCTTCCAGTCGCGTCGCAAACTCGGTCAGCGACGCATCCCATGCGTTCATGGAGATGTGTTCGGCACACCCCAGACGTTTACCTGCGCAATACCAGCATAAAATGCCCCAACAGCATGCGGATCAGGCACCAACCTCGTGATCCAGACCACCAGGTCCTGATCTGAGGTTGGGGGCACCAGGATCTGCTGCACCCTTCCGGTCAGCGTCACTCCACCAACAAGTGGTCGACCGGTCATCTGCGATGGGGTGCGAATCTCGACACGGGCACCGGGCGTGGCACCCTGGATGTCAAGACGCGTCACCTTCGCATTGATTGGTACCGAGACAAGCAATCCCACGCCGCTCTTTGTGCCACCAAATATCGGCGACCCACCGTAGGTCTCGGTGAACCAGGCGGTGCGCGGATTGTGATCGGTTGCCAAGTGCACGAGACCGGGGCGCTCGAGCCCATCCCCTTGGGGATCGAAACTTGCAACGGGCGCAGCCAGCAGGCGGGGTCCGGTGGATGTGTGCGTAAACGGGGCGACATTTGCAACACCAACCCCGACGCCAGCGATCACAAAAATCGCCGTTGCCAGTGCCACGATGCGGCGACGGCGATAGCGCTTTGTGGCGGCTGCACGCGCACGCGCCGAGCGGGTCGGGCGATCAATGGCCGTCGATCCTGTATCCGAGTAATGCTGCGCGCAGGCGAGAAGTTCATCGGCAAATTCCCGTGCCGACCCAAAACGATCCTCGGGATTCTTCTCGGTCGCACGGCGCACGCAGGCCGCCAAACGACGTGACACATTCGGGACCATCATTCGCGGATCGGGAAGTGGATCATTGACCTGGCGCAGCGCGACGGCCACAAAATTCTCGCCCGGAAAGGGCAGTTCCCCGGTGAGGCACTCCCACAGCACAATTCCCAAGGCGTAGATATCTGCGCGACCATCGACTGGCCGCCCCTCGGCCTGCTCTGGGGCGAGGTAGTCGCTTGTCCCGACCATCATCCCCGAGTGGGTGATTTCTGATTCGGTACTGGCCTCAATCACCTGGGCAATGCCAAAGTCGGTCAATTTAATCTGGCCATCGGCACCGATCATCACATTCTGCGACTTGATGTCCCGATGGATCACTCCTTGTGCGTGCGCATACGAGAGGGTCACTGCGACCTGTGCACACATCAGCGCCGCCTCGCGCGGTGACAGCGGACCATCATTTTGGATACGGGCTTTCAGATCCCGGCCCTCAACGAGCTCCATGACCAGATATGGGCCTTCGGTGTCTTCTCCGCGATCGAGCAATCGCACGATTCCTGGATGCGAGAGCAATACAACCGCGCGCGCCTCACGGACCAACCGCGCAAGTGACTCGGCGTCGTTGCGAAGGCTCAACCGCAGGCGCTTGAGGGCGACCTTGCGGTCGAGCACGGTGTCATGTGCCCTCCAGACCGTTGCCATGCCCCCACGGCCGATCTGATGATCGATGACATACCGTCCATGGGGTGGATTGGTCATGTGCGTGCCCAGCTCATCTGCCCCAACGCTGCATTTGATCACAATACCGAGCCGGCACCCGGGAAGATCGATTCTGGGTGCGGTATCGGTAAGCTCTGGGCTATGGCGACCGCTCACACCGTGCTTGTTGTCGAGGACGACGAGACCATTTTGGAATCTGTGGTCTATCAGCTCACGCGCGCCGGGTATCGGGTGCTGCGTGCAGCCGATGGCGCGCAGGGGCTCCGGCTCTTTCAGAGTCAGCGGCCCGATTTGATCGTGCTGGATTTAATGTTGCCCGCAATCGATGGCTGGCGATTTACCGAACAGGTCCGTGCCGAGGATCCCCGGGTCCCGATCATTGTCTGCAGCGCCCGGACCAGCGAGTATGACCGTGTCCATGGACTTGAGCTTGGCGCTGATGATTTCGTGACCAAGCCATTTTCGATGAAAGAGCTCTTAGCGCGCGTCAGCGCACATCTGCGCCGCGCCGAATTACATCGCCAACCCGCGGGTCGTGCCGTCATCGAAACCGATGATTTGCGCATTGATCCGGAACAGGTACAGGCCTTTGGGAATGGCACATCGATTGGGCTGACGCCGCGAGAGTTTGAAGTGCTCTACTCCCTGGCGCGCAGTGCGGGAAAACCCATCGCGCGACATCGCCTCTATCGCGAGGTCTGGGGCTACGAGATGCTCGCCGGAGACCGATCGGTCGATGTCTTTGTGCGCAAGGTCCGACAGAAGCTTGCCAAAGCGCTCCCTGATCATCCCTATATCCAGACCCATTACGGGGTTGGCTACCGATTCGACTTCAACCCGATTGCAGGTGGCGATGAGTCAGAAACCGGCGAACCCGACCAGATTGCCTGATCGCAGAGGGGATGCATGCCAGATGGCACATGCATCGGTGTCGAAAATGATCGGATCAAGGTTGTCATCGACCACTCTCGTCCGTTAGCCTTCCGAGGCTCTACTCGAGGGGGGATGCCCGAGTGGCCAAAGGGAACGGTCTGTAAAATCGTCGGCTTCGCCTACGGAGGTTCGAATCCTCCTCCCCCCACTCCGTACTGCACCCCGCGTTTTGGGGTGCAGTCAGTGTGCGCTCAGGCGGGCAGGCGCCGAAAGATCGACTCAGGCAATGCGCGCAAGAGTCGCATCACCCACCGCAGAATTCCTGGGACCCAAATGGTCTTTGAGGGTCCGCCAATCGCGGCAGCGACCGCGGCTGCCACCTTGTCGGGTGTCGTACTGAATGGCACGGGCGTGAGATGTGCGGTCATGCGGGTGCGGACAAATCCCGGACGGACGACAAGCACCTGGACGCCTGCGTGATCAATTGAGGCGGCAAGCCCCCGGGTAAATGCATCGAGTCCCGCCTTCGCGGCGCCGTAGGTGTAGTTGGCGACCCGCGGTCGCTCACCGGCAACCGTCGACATCACCACAAGCGTTCCGTGACCTTGGGTCTTCAGGCGTTGTCCAATCTCGACAAGCGCGGGAACCAAACCGCGAAAATTGATGTCGATCAGACGCAGTGCCATATCGGGGTCATGCGATGCCGTGGCCTGATCACCGAGATACCCCGTCGCCACAATCACCACGTCGGGCTCAACGGCCCACGCCTCGGCGACAAAGCCATGTGGATCAGTCGGTGCGCATGCATCGAAATCGAGGACCCGTACCTCACCAAAACCTTCGGTACGAAGCATGCGCGCAACCTGCTCCATCTCAGGCCGATCAGGACCGGCAAGACACACCGATGCACCATCGATGCGCGGAAGGCCGCGCACAATTGCCAGGCCAATCTCTGATGACCCGCCAATCAGAAGCACCGATTGGATCCGACCGAGTGCATCACGCATTGAGGAGCCCTTTGTGTCCGGATGAACGAGCGACCAGCGACAAACGCCGGTCGAGATCTGAATGCATTACCTGTTCGGGATCAAGACGATCCCGCACCGCACGCCACTCATCAAGGCGCGGGTACATCACTGGCACAAGGTCAGCGCGCATCCGCGAGTCCTTTGCCAAATAGATGCGCCCGCCACACTCGGCAACGTGCGCATCGAGCCGATCCAGCGCGGGGCCAAGGTTGGCGACCGCAACGGGGATATCAATCGCCAATGTCCACCCCGAGAGAGGAAATCCCAATGGACCAGGGACATCTCGCAGACGCTTGAGCACCGCCAGGTAGATCGGGATTCCGTCGGCCAGTAATCGATCGACCATGGGAATCAATTGATCGGTCGCCTGATCAGGGATCACAAATTGGTACTGCAACATGCCCGCACGCCCGTAGAGACGATTCCAATGTCCGACCACATCAAGCGGGAAGAAATATCCCCAGATAGGTGCAAAGGTGGTCGTGGGACGCGCTGGCGCGCGACGAAAGTAGACATCGTTAAACAGCGCCATCGCCGTGGGATGCAGCACCCCGGCACGCGTCGGCACACTGGGCACCGAGGCCAGTCGACGGTTCGGGGGCATCTTCACCGACGCACTGCGCGTTGCGCCAAGTTCCTCAGGGAGGGCATGCGCACCCGCAGTGACGATCCCGCGGCCTCGTCCGCGACCGCGCCGAAGCAGATCCACCCAGGCAACGGTGTAGTGCGCCGTTGCATCGGCCTCTTTGAGCACGTTCATTGAATCGGCGAGATCGTTGGTGCGCGTGGTCTCGACCCGCACATGGGCGGTCTGGACCGGGCGCAGTTGTAATTGCGCCTGCGTGATCACCCCGGTCAGTCCCATGCCGCCCGCAGTCGCCAAGAAGGCCTCAGAATCGGTGCCATTCGGGGTCAACGTCAGCTGCCCACCGGAACCCGTCACCAGCTCGATCGCGGTGACATGACCACAAAAGCTGCCATCACGATGGTGATTCTTGCCATGCACATCACTTGCGATCGCCCCGCCGATACTCACAAATTGCGTGCCCGGAACCACCGCAGGAAACCATCCGCGCGGCAAAACCTCCTCAATCACCTTCCCGAGCGAGATTCCCGCCGATACCCATGCGCGTCCACTCACCGGATCGAGTTCGCACCGGCCGGCCAGACGATCGGTACACACCACATTCCCACCGGCATTTTGGGCCGCATCGCCATAACTGCGCCCAAGCCCTCGCGGGATTACTCCGCGCGGGCCATGGTCGCGCATCCCGGTCGCTAGCTCAGTTGCTGCTGCCGGGTGTGCGACAAATGCACGCGTTGGGGCGGTACGCCCCCACCCCGTCAGGTCCTGTTGGTGCGCACCATCGACGGATGGCCGAGCCGTGTTACGCATACATGCCGGTCACGCACACGACGACCCACACCAGACCGGTCACCTGCAGGATCCGGTCGCCCAAAAAAACATCCTCTGGGGCCTCTCCTGACCCGGTCTCCAGCAACATCGCGTAGCGCAGAATCGCGACCAGAAATGGCGCAATCGAGATCTCTGGCCATGGTGCGGCGATCACCGACGAATGGGTCGGAAGTAACGCCCACAGGCAATAGCCAGCGACGGTGATCGTCGCAGCAAGCGCCCAGACAAAGCGCAAAAACCCCTCCGGGTAGTCCGCCAACACCTTGCGCGTCTCCACGCTGCCCACGCCGAGTGTGCGCTGTTCTGCATAGCGCTTGCCTGCGACCACCAAGAGCGCCCCGAATGACACCACCACGGTGAACCATGGTGACAAGGTGACCCGTGCGGCCTCACCACCTGCGGCAGCGCGCAGGACAAATGCCCCCGCGACAAGCACCATCTCCACGACTGGCTCGTGCTTGAACACAAAGCTATAGGTCACCGTCAGCGCGACGTAGGCTGCTGCGACCGCGAGGGTTTTCCAACCGAGACCGAGGCAAATTCCGAAGCCGAGAAGAAACAGCGCACCGCTTGTGACAAATGCCGTCTGGCGCGACACCACACCACGGGCAATGGGGCGCAAGCGCTTGGTTGGATGCAGCTGATCGCGTGCCATATCGAGCGCGTCGTTGACGAAATAGCCGCCGCTCGACAGGGCGCAAAAGGCGACAAAGACGAGGATGACCCTCCACCACACATCCGCATGAAACAGCACCCCCGCGGCCAGTGGGGCGGCGGCAACGAGTACGTTTTTTGCCCACTGGCGTGGGCGAGCGGTGCGCACAATCCCATCGAGTACACCCATTTGTGCAGCATCAATCACTGGCGAATGTTCTGCGCCCGACGGGGCCTGCACCGCGTCATCCATTGCGCTATCCATGTGTTGAGGTTACCGGGCCACGGGCAATGACGGCATAAAAATCGCGGTCATCAGGCACAAGGTAGCGGTTTCCCCCGTGATCGATACCACTCAAAAGTTTTGTGGGAAGGCCACCGAATGGTTGGGCGTAGGTGATGAACGACACCCACTCATAGTTGATATCCGATTCCATTGCCCGCACCGCACCGGCGTGAATGAGGATCTGCGCCAGGCTGGAGACTGTTTGTTGATTGGCGGCGGCGTACATCAGGTTGCCATACTTATCGATACCGAGTCCCGACCGCCAGACGCGAATCGCATTTCCGAGCGTCGCGCCCCATTGGGCACTGTCATTCAAGTTCGGGTTGGGTCGACCGTTGTCCACAATTAAGGGCAGATTCTGCCGCGCATAGGCGACGTCGGAACCCGGGCGCGGGCCGCCCGTCCAAGAGATGACATCGGTGATGCCATTTTTGTAGCCCACTGCCGTCGCGACGCCCTTGACTAATGGACGAAAGAGTGTCCCATAGGCGTACGCACCACCGTGAATGTCCTCAAGTCGAAAACCGCTGTTGAATGTCGCAAGGAGCTGCGATCGCGCTGCCATTGGAACTGACATCGTTCCACGAGGTCCAGCGCCCGCAGGCTCATAGCGACCAGGGATATAGATCACCCGCGCATGCTGCTGATCAATCCACGCCACCCCCGCAACCATCCGTGGATATGAGGGATCCGAGCGGAAGGTTGTCACGAGCACCGCGGGTGCACCCGCAACCGTCAGCCCCGTTGATCTCCACACGCCCTCACCAGGGAGTGCAGGAGAGATCACGGGAGTGATGCGGGGAGGGCGCTGCGAGGGTGCGATCGTGTTGACATTCACCGTGCCCAGGCCCACCGATGGCAATGCCGTCAAGGTCGGCCCGCCCTTGGAGGGCGCGGTCCAGGAGTAGTACTGGCGCTCGATCTCATTCACCAACGACGCGCTCACATTTGCGCGGACCCACTCGACGGTGCGCACCCCAAAGGGAGAACTCGATGGCTTGGTGACGTAGCGGACATAGGAGACGCCTTCAAGCACCACGATCAGCGCAATCATGGCGTAGGCGACCCGTCGAACGAGTTTCCAATTGGGCCCCGATGTACGCCGGGCCGGTGCTCCTCGGGTCACTGCTGTTCCCTGTGAGGGTGATTCAGAGCTCGGTCGCTGCGCCGATCCCACCTCGGCACGACGGCGCTCCCGCTGTCGACGCCGCTCGTGGCGTGCGCGCGTCGCGTCGTCGATGCGACGGGTGTCATCGTCATTCGACCGGCCACGCCCACTCTTTCCCGATTGCGGATGTGTCACACATCTCCCGAAATGCTCATCATGACGCGAAGAACGCTCCGCCACCTCGCAGCGGCTCGACACACCGCATCACGCACGTGCCCGGACGGCACCAGATCGACGGTAGTCAGTCGATCTGAGAGTTGGCTGTGGGTCGGATTCCCGATGAGACATGACAACACCTTCGTAATTTCAGACATGGGCCCGAAATGCCCAAAAACGATTCAACCCGAAGCTCAACGGGGTCACAATTGCCAGTGAGATCGCCTGCGCGAGTACCTGTGAGATGCCCACGGCAACCTCAATCTCGAACACAACGACACCCGCACCAAGCACGAGTGCACTCACGACAAAGTAGCGCGTCCCTTGACCAACCACCGACGCATCGGTTTGCGCAAAGGTCCAATAGCGATGCCCCGCCAGTGCGACCAAAAAGCCACATAGGTAGGCAACACAGTACGCAAGCGCTCCTGCCATATGGGCCGTATGCACGAGGGGCCAGAACACGACAAGATTTGTGACATACCCCGCACCGCCGACGACACAAAAGCGGAGAAATGTGGCGGACTGCCCCGCGAGATGCGCCCCGATATTGCCTCGACTCATGCCACACCAATCACTTGCAGTCGTGCGCCATACCTCATCAGATACTGACCAAAGGCGGGATGTCCTTGTTACCCCTCTGCGACGAGGCGAGTGGATCCGCTAGAATCCGCCGCCCCACCGATGGTGGGGTGAGTACCTGCCAAGGGACATGCGCCACGATGGCGCCCTTCGCATGCACGATTGATGCCCAGTTAGCTCAGTTGGTAGAGCACCTCCATGGTAAGGAGGGGGTCAGCGGTTCGAGTCCGCTACTGGGCTTTTCGGTCCATTCGGTATCTCGGCAGTACCGACCTGCGCCGCGTTCTCCCTGACGCTTAGAACACGAACCGCCTCGAATAGGCGACACACAATGCGCAGTAGCTCGGTTGGTCGGAACACGCCCCTGCAAGAAAAGTGACCGAGCGCTGACTTCGAACGTGGGCATTCCTTCATGAACCGATCTGCAGCAGGCGCCCACCCCCTGAGAAATCTGATCCTTGTGTTTGTGGTTTCTAGCCAGAG
>Ga0164296_1001326_pt1 | contig 26638 bp, 26 predicted proteins | sample GEODES057metaG_FD_113533 | JGI IMG/M metagenome (GOLD analysis project Ga0164296, IMG submission 113533) | Dystrophic lake water microbial communities from Trout Bog Lake, Wisconsin, USA - GEODES057 metaG | ecosystem: Environmental > Aquatic > Freshwater > Lake | place: USA: Trout Bog Lake...
ACTGCACCCGGTATGTGGTTTGAAAAAGACAACACTATCTTTATTTCTTTGCCGGGCGTACCCTTTGAAATGAGGTGCATCATGGAAGAGGAGACCCTACACAAACTGAAAGCGCTTACCGGTACGCTTGCCATAGTGCACAGAACGGTATTCACCGCCGGTGAGGGAGAAAGCTTTATTGCCGAAAAATTGATCGCATTTGAAGCAGCGCTACCCCAAAACGTCAGTTTAGCCTACCTGCCTGATGCCGGCATGGTGCGTCTTCGGTTAACGGGCACCAGCGACAACGAACAGATATTGACCGCACAACTCAATGATTTACAACAACAAATAGCGTCTATCTTGGGCAATATCGTCATTGCACTGGAAGACAAACCGGTTGAAATACTGTTAGGCGATACATTAAAAGCACAACATAAAACCCTGGCGCTGGCAGAAAGTTGTACAGGAGGGTATATTGCCCATTGCCTTACACAACCACCCGGTGCCAGTCAATATTTGGCTGGTGGTACGGTATGTTACAGCATACAGGCCAAAGAACATACGTTAGGGGTTCCGCATGAAACGATTTCCGAATTTGGAGCAGTGAGTGAACAAACAGCCGTTGCTATGGCCAAAGGGGCTTTAGAAAACTTTGGATCGGATGTTGCAATTGCCGTCACGGGATTGTTAGGCCCCGATGGCGATGGGGAGCAGGTACCGGTAGGCACCGTATGGGTGGCAGCAGGTACAAGAGATGAAATGCGAACAAGGTGCTTTAAATTTCCATATGACCGCCCCCGGAACAAAGACATGGCAGCGAAAAATGCCATGTTATTACTTTGGCGTTTATTAAATGACCGGTTATGAAACTTTATTTTCTGATTGGTATGCCTGCTTGCGGCAAATCGTTTTACGGTAAAAACATTTCAGACTATTATCAGTTGAATTTCATTGACTTAGACAAACATATTGAAAGTATCGAACAAACTACAATTGCTACACTATTTGCTTCATATGGCGAAAATCACTTTAGAGAACTGGAACATCGACACCTGCTTGAATTAACAAAAAACATAAATCAAGACACCATCATTGCTTGTGGGGGCGGGACACCATGTTTTTACAACAATTTACTGATAATGAAAACATTAGGAGTCGTTATTTATTTAAAAACTTCGATCAAAGTACTTTTAGAACGACTGAGAAACGATACGACGATTCGGCCGCTGTTAAACAATGCTCCGGAGCACCAATTGAACCTGCTCTTGGAGCAAAGGCAAGCCTTCTATGAGCAAGCAAACTATATCTGGGACACCGATGACAACATCATTACACAATTTAAAACTATAATATAAAAATGTACAAAACTGCATTGAAGGCCGGATTTCTGTTTGGCGCGCTGGCGGTAATGCTGGGTGCTTTTGCAGCCCACGGACTTAAGGAAATACTACCACCCGACAAAATTGAGGTATTTCAAAAAGGAGTGACCTATCAGTTTTACCATAGTTTTGCTATGCTTGCTATTGGCATCATCTATGGACAAATGCCGTCAAAGCATTTTAAAACCGCATTATATTTATTCATTGCCGGACTGATCTGCTTTAGCGGCACATTGTACCTGTTTCCGTTTATGGAGACAAAAAACATAGCCATTCCTGTTGCAGCCCGGTTGATCACCCCGTTAGGCGGACTTTGTTTTATCGGTGGGTGGCTGGCGGCTCTTTGGGCGGTCATCAGATCTTAACAGCCCAATTTATTACAGACCCACTCAAAAATATTTTAAACAATAACATAAAAAAACAGTATAAATGGATTGCATTGCGCTCATACCGGCTCGTTTAGGAGCCACTCGTTTCCCTGCAAAACTGCTGGCCACCATAAAGGGCAAAACCGTTATTCGCAGAACTTATGAATCTGCCCTAAAAACGGGCTTATTTAACGACGTAATAGTGGTGACTGACAGCGACGAAATAATGACGGAGATCGCAGGATTTGGGGGCAAAGCAGTAAAAAGCAAGGGCATATATGAAAGCGGCACCGACCGAATTGCTGAAATAGCAGCACAACTGGACGCGGATGTTTTTGTGAATGTACAGGGAGATGAACCCTTTGTACAAGCCGAGCCATTAAAACAACTACTCGACTTATTTAAAGGCCCCGGAGGGGCAATGGTGCAGGTAGCATCACTGGTACAGGAATTGACAGAACAAAGGCTTATAGATGACCCTAATTACGTAAAAGTAGCGTTGGACCTTAAGCACAACGCATTATTTTTCTCGAGAAGCGTAATACCCTTCCCCCGAAATAAAGAGATCGCTATACCCTATTACGAACACATCGGTGTATATGGATTTAGAAAACAAGCCCTGTTAGATTTTACCAACTGGCCTATGACCCCGCTTGAAGCAGCGGAAAAGGTAGAATGCCTCCGCTTTTTAGAGCACGGCATACCCATGAAAATGGCAATAACGCACTACATGGGTGTGGAAATAGACACCCCTGAAGACATACTCAGAGCAGAATTGCTAATGGAACAAAATGGCTGGAGTTAGCCGGAAAACTATTTGGCAATATTGAAGTAACCATTACTGATGTTGATCACAGTGCCATACACATTGATGCCCTGAAAATAGAACATTCCAGATATCCTCGCACTATCATTTTCTGTAACATCAAACCCGCCAACATTACCTAAATAACTAAAGTAGTTGTAAACAGGATTGGGATTGCCATAACTATCATAAACAGCACTGCAGTAAGTAAAGTTATGATAACCCATCGAGTATTGGTTGCCGCTATATGCAACCTGCATTATTAGTTCGATATAAGTTCCGCCACTATTTCCACCCAAGATCACATTACCATTAGTGGAATTGAATGCAAACGTAGTTAATGAATCGCTGGCCACAAAATGTGAACCATTGATATCACAACTTAGCGGAGCTGTTCCTTGCGATGCCCAATCAAATTTTGGGGGATTCAGTGGATTTGCGCTATAATTAGCTCCCGATGTACTAGGGTTAGCATTGTATGCACCGCTACACGACGCCAAGATCGTTACGGTTAAAATTGACAGGATAGCAAGTAAATTACGTTTCATAATATTATTTTCGCAGGGTAAAAATACAATCCCTTTTTTCAAATTCAAAAAAATATTTACAGATATTTTTTATGCAACTCAAAGTTAAACACAGCTCTATAACATAAAGCACCCGCTATGAAGAACGCAGGATTTATTTATTTGTTGTTCCAGATCATTCTGAATTTTACTACGGTGCACAGCAGTCGGGCCCAGCAATATGACACCATCAGCCAATTCAAGGAGCCCATAACGCTGGACAGTTTCGTTTTAAAAACCAATTTCGACATTCAAAGTTTCATACGAAGGGTGAGAAACGACACTACTTTTTACAAGGCTTTTAAAAGCATGAAATTGGCTGACTATCATGCCGTTAATGACTATACGGTGCTTGGAAAGGATAAAAAAGTGGTTGCGTCCATGCACTGCAAGTCGCAGCAAACCGTAAAAAACGGGTGCAGAACCACCAAGCAAACAGAAAAAAAGGTGACCGGCGATTTTTACAAAGCCAATGGAAATTATAACTATTACACGGCAGACCTGTTCGGATTTCTTTTTTTTGCACCCCAACCCGAATGCAATTTGAGTGATATAGTAGCCGGAAGCAATGACAATAAAGGCAAAACGAGAATGGAGAAAAACAAATATGAGCTAAAACAACTGATGTTCAATCCGGGCTCTAAAGTGGAAGGGGTGCCAATGATGGGTGATAAAGCCGCCATATTTGATAAAGATGAAATGAAAAAGTATGATTTCAAAGTAGCAGTTGCTACATTCGAAGGCATTGACTGCTTTGTGTTCACCATAAAACCAAAATCGCGATACGCACACAAGACAGTTTATAATGAATTGATCACCTGGTTTCGCAAAAGCGATTACAGCATAGTGGCAAGAGACTATTCCCTGTCCTACCACACTTTTGTGTATGATTTCGATGTGACCATGAAGGTCCGTATGTTACAAATGGGCGGTAAATTATATCCATCTCATATATATTACGATGGCAATTGGCACATTTTCACTAAAAAAAGAGAGCGTTTACAGGTAAAAATGGATGTTACCTATGATAAATCTTTAAAATAAACAAACTGATCCATGATTTTAAGTTTTATTATACGGGCTATAATACCGTAATTCAGCTATCTTCTCTTATTTTTGACCGATTTATCATTGGGCAACGCTGCAGGCCCGGTATAATTTATTAAATGGGCCACAACAGAAATACAAATTATCAACTCATTTGCTCCATATATTCCGTTACTTTGACTTGGTTTTGGGGAGTGGTGGTATTTTGCTTACTGATTGCGAATGGAACAACCTTCGCTCAAACTTCACCTACAACTGCGGGAGGCACCCTTGGCGGTTCTCACAAAGACACGTCGGCCATGTCGAAAAGCAATACGTCAAAATGGAAAGACGAAGAAGCTAAAGCACATTACGAAAAATTAAATTCAGCTAAGCTATACACGCCTGATACATCGGTTCACAATTTTGAGCGAAGGCCATTTATCCAACCTTGGTACAAAGATCTTGGGAATATGGGATCTGCTGCCAGCAATCTGATGTTCACGCCCGATGCAACCTTTGGACCGTCATTGGGATACCATGTTTTTGACATTTACAGATTTGATGCGGATCAAATGAATTTTTACAACACTAACCGGCCCTATTCTGTATTCTCCTATCAATTAGGCAGTAAGCAGGAACAAACTGCGGGTCTGCTCCACTCCCAAAACATACGCCCTAACTGGAATATTACATTTGAATACCGAAAGATCAACTCCCCCGGCTTCTATAAAGTACAACGAACCAACCATGATAATGCCTATCTGTCAACCAATTACAAAAGCCTTGATAAAAGATACACGCTCTATGCCACTATTACATATAACAAGGAGCAATTGGACGAAAACGGCGGTATAGTACAATACGGAGAACTGAGCGATCCGGCCTATATAGATCGTAAAACGGTTGACGTAGCCTATGCCAACGACCAATATAGTCTCACCAGGTCCACCGTGTCAAACGTACTTCGCGATTTTACATTCATGCTGCAACACAGCTATACCTGGGGCGAAGAGGATACCACTTACAGTACGGACTCTACCAGTTATACTTATAAACTTAAACCCCGTTTCAGTCTCACCCATTATTTTGAGGTTGGAAGCGAAAAACATGAATTCAAAGACCTTGCCCCCGACTCGCTCCAATTTACGACCCTTTTCGCGCACACTTTTTTATCTTCTACGCCCGGCTATTATACCCCCGGCGAAGATTCTGTTGAAACACAACAAAAATGGGTCTGGATAGAAAACAAAATAATGCTGAACGGTTTTTTAGGCAAATCTGAAGACCCGTTAAAGTTCAGCATCGGAGCCGGCAACCGATACGATGTTTTTACTTCAAAGCCGGTATACAATATCATCAAAGACAGCTTACCTAATCTGGATTACAGTTTGGGGCAAGACCAGACCACCATGCTGAACAGTTATTTGGCCGGAAACATAATGAAGGAGGCGCTTCGGCCCGGCGACTGGGAATATGGCATCACCGGAAAATATATATTTTCAGGGTCCTACAGTGGTAACATGCAGGCAAACGCTGAGATCGGGAAAACATTTGACTCGTCGAAAGGGAGTATAGTTGCAGGAGTTTCGCAACAAATAAGTGATGCACCCTACAATATGACCCATATTGAGAATCGATTTGTACGGCTCGACTATACGTTTAACCAACAAAGTATTTCTTCTGTATATTTCTCGGTCGACTTTCGCAAGCTGCGCCTCACTGCCGGTGTTAAAGCATTTGTGATCAACAATTATTTCTACATTAACGACAGCGAAAAGCCTGCGCAATACAATATCCCGTTCAATGTGACTGCTTTTTGGATTCGAAAAGTATTTAAGGCGGGCAATTGGTATCTGGATAATGAATTAGTATACCAACAAGCTCCGGTAAATGCTCCGGTAAATGTGCCTGCACTTATGGGACGTCATGCGCTGAGCTATGAACGATCTATGTTTAAGAACGCCATTAAAATTGCCACCGGTGCCGAGGTAAGGTATCAAACGTCCTACAATCTACCCGGTTATGACGCAATACTCAATCAGTTTTTTTACCAAAACAACAGTTATGTGTCCAACAATCCTGAAGTCTCCATTTTCCTCAACTTTAGGGTAAAACACTTGCGGGCATTTGTAATGGTAGACCAATTGCAGCAAGTCTTCCTGAGCAATACCATTAACTACGTTGGCACCCCGGTGATCAATTACAACGGGTCAGGATATAATTATGTTCCGGTATATGCCGCTCAAAATACCATGGTTCGATTTGGTTTTTCCTGGGTATTGATCAACTGATCTTCCCTCCGGTTACGCTGAACTGCCAACCGGATGCACATTTGATTTAATTCCAAATTACAAAGTCATAGTATTTAAATACTCCATGCATTATTCAGCCGACCGGCTCAATCATTTATAGCCTAAAAACAGAAACGCCATCGTAGTTACGATGGCGTTTGTAAAAAATATTACTACCGTTGTTAATTATCCAACAGCTACGCGGCTGAATGATGTAACAGTAAGATCTTTATTGATGCTCTTCAGGTAATCAGCAACGGTTTTTCCGTTATCTTTTACAAATGCTTGCGGCAACAATGTATTTTCCTTGAAGAATTTGTTCAATTTACCCATGGCGATCTTTTCAGCCATATCACCTTCTTTGCCTTCAGCCTTAACCTGATCAATTGCAATTGCTTTCTCACGCTCCAGCATTTCAGGAGCGATACTGTTTTGATCAACAGCCAGCGGATTCATTGCAGCGATCTGCATTGCTACGTCCTTACCGGCAGTAACAATAGCATCAGTGGCCGGTTGATTCAAAGCCACCAATACACCGATGCGGTAACCTGAGTGGATGTAAGGTACTACACATGGCGCATTTACTTGCACAAAACGCGTAATATCTATCTTTTCGCCGATCTTAGCCACCATTTCCAACAACCTTTCGCCTGCTGTAGCGCCATCCATTTGCTGTGCCTTCAGATCATCAATTGAAGTCACTTTAGATGCCATTGCTGTATCAGCCAATTGTTGTGCAAAAGCAATAAAATCAGGGTTTTTCGCAACGAAATCTGTTTCAGAGGTCAGGTTCAGAATGATACCATAAGTGCCCTCATTGTTAGCTTTAGCTATCACAACACCTTCTTTAGCTTCACGGTCGCTGCGATTGGCAGCTACTTTCTGACCTTTTTTACGCAGATAGTCAATGGCACCTTCAAAATCACCATTGCTTTCGGTAAGCGCCTTCCGGCAATCCATCATACCTGCACCTGTTTGTTGGCGCAATTTGTTCACTTCTGCTGCTGAAATAGTAATTGTACTCATTTTATTTGAAATATTTTATTATGTATTTGTAAAACAGTGCAATTTCGCACTTAATTTTCAAACCCTGACCGGTGTACGGTCAGGGTTGATGTTATGAAATCATTATTTTGGAGCAAATTATGCACGCGGATTACGTGATGCCGGACGTGGAGCGCCGGTACCGGGACCTCTGCGGGCTGCAGTTCTGCTACGACCGCCGCTACCGCCGGTATTACCCGAACCGCGTGAGCTGCTGCCTTTTTTGCGCCTGCCGCCTTCACTATCTTCTTCGCCCAACTCAAGACCACGCAACTTAACATCGCCGCCCTGATCTTCGTTCACTGTTTCTTCTTCAGTTTCTTTAGCCTGTGCACGCTCCTGCAAACCTTCCATAATAGCGGCAGTGAGGTAGTTGGTGATAATGGCTATTGATTTTGTAGCGTCGTCATTTGCCGGAATAGCAAAGTCAACCTTAGTAGGATCGCTGTTGGTATCAACCATAGCAATCGTAACAATACCCAAACGCTTTGCTTCTGCCAGTGCAATGTGCTCATGATGAATATCCACCAGGAACAATGCAGCCGGAGTGCGCGCCATTTGAGAGATACCGCCCAATACCTTTTCCATCTTTTCTTTGCTGCGGGTAAGGGTCAGTTTTTCTTTCTTGGTAACGCTGTCTAACGTACCGTCGGAAAGCATTTTCTCAATGCTCAACATTTTCTTTACACTCTTGCGTATGGTGCTAAAATTGGTAAGCATACCACCCAACCAACGCTCGGTAACAAATGGCATGTTCACTTTTGCAGCAGCTTCGGCCACTATTTCTTTAGCCTGCTTTTTGGTAGCCACAAACATGATCTTCTTGCCGCTTTTCGCCATAGATTTCAGTGCTGCCGCAGCTTCATCAAGGCCATCAATGGTCTTATTAAGATCAATGATATGAATGCCGTTCTTCTCAGCGAAAATGAAAGGCAACATTTTTGGATTCCACTTTTTCTTCAGGTGACCAAAGTGTACGCCTGCTTCCAGCAGTTGCTCGTGTAATGATTTTATATCTTCCATTAAAATAAATTCTAAGTTGGTTAATAATTTGAATTAAACAAAGGATAAGGTTAACGTTTAGAGAACTGGAAGCTCCTGCGCGCCTTGCGTTTACCGAATTTCTTACGTTCCACAGAGCGGCTGTCTCGGGTAAGTAAGCCTTCATGTTTCAGTGCCGGACGGTATTCAGGATTGATCTCGCAAAGAGCCCTGGAGATAGCCATTTTTATAGCTTCAGCCTGACCTTTAGGACCACCGCCTGCAACATTTACATTTATGTCAAAATCAGTAGTAACACTGATCGTTTTCAAAGGCAATTCCACTTGGTTTTGGAGATACATGATCGGGAAGTACGCTTTATACTCCTTATCATTTACCGTAATGTTGCCTGTACCTTTGCTGATATAAACGCGGGCTACTGCTTCTTTACGGCGTCCTACAGCATTTGTTTGTTTTTCCATTGTAAACTTTTAATACCGGAATGATGTTTTATAATAAGTTTGTTTGTGCGTTGATTACCATTTAAGGTCTTTAGGTTGCTGTGCTCCGTGCGGATGTTCAGCGCCTTCGTAAACGAAGAGCTTTTTGAACATAGCACGACCGAGGCGGTTTTTAGGGAGCATACCTTTTACAGCACGTTCTATCATAATGTTGGGGTTGGTCTGCAACAATACTTTAGAAGTAGCGATCTTCTGACCACCGGGATAACCCGAGAAGGTCTGATACTCTTTCTCTTCCATTTTGTTGCCCGTAAGTACCACTTTACCACTGTTGATGATGATCACATAATCTCCACAGTCGGTATGAGGCGTATAATACGCCTTGTTCTTACCTCTTAGAATCGAAGCTACTCTAGCACTCATACGGCCCAGAGTCATGTTGGTTGCGTCCACTACATACCAGTTGTGTTGCACGGTGGCTTTGTTGGCATGTTGTGTTTTAAAACTTAGGTGTCTCATTTAATTGTTTTAGTTATACCAGCTATCAGAATCACTATTTTCCTGATTTGGGAGTGCAAAGGTAGGAAGCGCATCCGAATACTCCAAAATATTTATTAAAAATTTTTACCTCAACAATACAATTAATTGATTATCAATGATTATTTAGAGATTTATTTTAAAGAAAGAATTCAAGAAGCAAAAACAAAATACGGAATATTTATTTTATACAATATAAAAAAATCTATACAAATACGTAATGTTAACTTTACATTACCAAATTGTTAAACAAAAAACAATTTTTCCTTGCAAAGATGACAGAACGTACGTAATTTCACCCTCGATTTCACCCTTTTTTATTTATTAATCTTAACAAAACTGAAATGCGTATGAGAAGACTATTGACACTCCTTGTTTTTCTGTTGGCTTCGGGTTCACAATTGTTGTATGCCCAGCAAAGAAAAGTTATAGGACAGGTATTTGACGAGAGCGGCGTAACTGTGGTTGGGGCAGGCGTTTTCATTAAAAACAATCCCTCAACCGGAACCGTCACCGATGCTGACGGTAAATTCGAGATCAGCATGCCCGACGGTGACAATACGCTGGTAGTTCAAGCATTAGGTTATGAAAAGAAAGAAGTGAACACTTCGGGCAGCAACGGCGTTGTTGTTACACTTACAAGTACGGCAAAAGCCCTTAAAGAAACCGTTGTAACCGCATTAGGTATGAAAAAGGAACGTAAGCGATTAGGCTATAGCGTTTCCGAAGTAGATTCTGAGACACTATTTAAATCTGGTGAAGCAAATCCGATTGAAGCCCTTGCAGGCAAAGCTTCCGGTGTTGAAGTTACGTCTACTGCCGGTACACCCGGAGCCTCATCAAAAATACTCTTAAGAGGTATCAGCTCATTGCAAGGCAATAATCAACCCATATTTGTGGTGGATGGCGTTGTTATGGACAATAGTACTTCTCAACCGGTAGCAGGCGACTATCCTTACAATGTTAACCTTGCCGGTGTGGGCGAATCAAATCGCGCCATCGACATTTCTAACGATGACATTGAAACTATTTCATTGTTGAAAGGACCTGAAGCCGCTGCACTATATGGATCCGCCGGTGGTAATGGCGCTATTGTGATAACCACTAAAAAAGGTCACTATAGAGGCAAAGGCGAGAAAAAACTTGGGATCACCTATCGTTCATCAGTTGAGTTTGACATGGTAGATAAATTACCCCAATTACAGAACACTTATTTACAAGGTACAGGTGGAGTGTTAGACACTTTTGGACCAAATTCTATTGGCACACCGTATAGTTGGGGGCCAAACAAAGATACCATGCCCGGCGTGAAGACTTACAACAAATATAATCAGTTCTTTAAGACCGGAGTCGGCTATACCAATAGTATTGCAATTGATGGCGGAAACGAAACTAATATTTTTAGAATTAGCTATACCAATTTCTCTACTACCGGCATTATCCCGGGCACCAACTTAAAAAGGAACACGATCACACTATCAGGAGAATCGAAACAATCTAATTGGTTGACAGTTGGTGGATCGGCAAATTATGCCAACACAGAAGGTACTATGGCCCAAAACGGATCAACCCTCGGTGGCGTTATGTTGACTTTATTGAGAGCACCAATAAACTACAATATCAACAACTACATCAATCCACTTACGGGTTATGAAACACAGTATTATACAATTTATGACAACCCATTGTATTCGGCTTTGCACAATACATACAATTCACAAACGGACAGAATGTATGGCAATGTGTATGCAAATGCAAAAGTGAATGACAATTTCTTCATTACGTGGAAATTGGGTGCAGACGTTTATAATACTCAGGCACAACAGATCTATGCAGTGTCTTCGTATGGCGATGACAATAATGATGCTTTAGGGCAAGTTAACTACTCAAACAATTACAGCAAAATGCTGTATAGTGATCTGATCGTACATTACGATAAAAAGCTAAGCAATAAATTAGAGTTCAATTCTTTTGCCGGTTATAACTTCTGGTACCTTGAAAATGCTTTCGATTTCTTAAGAGGGCGTGATCTTGCAATTCCTGATTTCTACAACTTATCTAACGCTTCACAGCTATATTCAAGCAACACTTCATCTTTCGAAAGAAGGCAAGGTGTATACGGAGATGCGCAACTAGGATACAACTCATGTCTGTTTCTTGATGTTACCGGACGCAATGACTGGTCTACAGGATTCGGTCCTAACGGCAGATCACTGTTCTATCCAAAGGCAGATATGTCTTATGTCTTTACAGAAAATCTACCTAAAAATAATGTACTTACATACGGTAAGATCCGTGCTGCGTACTCAGACGCAGGAACAGGTTTAAGTCCGTATACTTATACAAAAACAACCTATTTTGGCGTCCCAACATTTACCGACGGTTATACCAATGGTAATAGCTTCCCATATTTAGGTAATGCCGGATATGCACCTGCGAACGTTTATTATCCCGGCGGTTTAAAACCATCAGACAATGAAGGTCGTGAATTGGGCTTGGAATTGCGTTTTTGGCACAATCGCATTTCATTTACAGGAGTATTTTATGATCAAATCAGCCACAACGGTTTGATACAATTGCCAATGGGTCCTTCATCCGGTTATCAGTATGAATGGGCCAATTCGGGCGACATTCAAAATAAAGGAGTGGAAATGGATCTGGGTATAGACATTATTAAGAATAAAGATTTTACCTGGAATTTGAGCGGCAACTTAACAGTTAATCATAACAAAGTACTCTCATTGCCTTCCGGTGTAAATGATCTTCAAATTGAATCAGGTTTCTCTGAGATCAATACGATGGCAATTGTCGGACAACCTGTGGGTGTATTTTACGGAACTGCTTGGCTAAGAGACCCGAAAAACGGAAAGATCATTGTAGATCCTTCTACGGGAGAAGCTGAAGTAGATCCAAATCAAAAGATCATCGGCAATCCAAATCCGAAATATCTTTTGAATATATCGAATAGCTTTACCTGGAAACATATCAACTTTTCATTCCTTATCGACATTAAAAAAGGTGGTGATATTTGGAATGGCACCTGGGCTCGTTTGAACCGCATAGGCATGAGCAATGAATCAGCCAACAGGAATCAACAATATGTTTTACCTAACGCTGAATATGCCGGTGGTGGAAATGATACTACTCACGTTTCTTCATTGTATTATTTTGAGACGTTTAAAGGTGATGGCGGCAACTATGCTGCAGAAAATGCTATTCAGGATGGTTCTTGGATCCGACTTCGTTCTGTTAATATCAGCTATCGTTTTAACCTTCGGAAAAAATATCCTAATTCTCCGTTCATGTATCTTGAATTGGGCGTTACCGGACGCAACTTGATCCTGATCACCCCTTATAAGGGTGTCGATCCTGAAACAAGCCTTACCGGTGCCGGAAGTAACATCAGCGGATATGATTATTTCAACAATCCGGGTACAAAGTCGATGATGTTCAATTTGAGAGTAGGTCTGTAAGATCATTTATCAAAAAATCTTTAAGAACGATTTAAAAAATTAGCAAAATGAAATACATAAAAATATCATTAAGTCTTTTACTGAGTGTAGCACTGATAAGTTCCTGCAAGCATGATAAAAGTTTGTTTGTTAACCCAAATAATCCCACCACAGCAACACCTCAAACGTTACTGACTGCAGCCGAGGTAGGTACTTTTAATACTTATGAAGGTGACCTGACAAGGACCGCCGGGGTATTAGTGCAACAGGGCTATGGAGCAGGTGGACAGGCAACTTCTACACAGGTTTATTCATTACCCCAATCATTGTTTGATAATCAATGGTCTCAAATTTATCAGACCTTAGAGACAATACAATTATTAAAGTCAAATTTCGGAGCAAACAACCCGTACTATGCCGGCATTGCCGATGTATTGATGGCCATGAACTGGGGAGTCGCCACTGATCTGTGGGGAGACATTCCATACACTCAGGCATTAAATATCAATGTATACCCCACCCCTGCTTATGACTCGCAGGCAGTGGTAATGCAAGGTATTTTAAACCTACTGGATAGTGCCATTTCTTTATTATCCAATACGTCTGCTGTGAATGCTTTCACGCCGGGCACAGACGATGTAATATTTGGTGGCGCTACATCAAATTGGGTTGCAACTGCTTATACGTTAAAAGCGAGATATCTGAACCGGTATAGCAATAAGAGTTCTTACAGTGCATCAGCAGTGTTGAGCTGCATTACCAATGGCATTCAAAGTAGCGCAGGCGACTGTATGGCAATTCATGGTCCCAATGCACAAGAATCGAATCAATGGTATGCTTATTTGCAAAGCAGGGCTTACATCGATGCCTGTGCAACAATTGTTGACTCGGTATTATTAGACCCGAACGACTTAAGGATCTATTATTATTTTGACACAACAGGTTGGGGTGGTATATATGGCGATCCGGTAAACGCAACCAGTGGTGGGAGCGCACCATACTGGGGTTCTTATTTAGCAGCGTCCGGCGCAACTTCGACTCCGTTAGTGACCTATTTTGAGGCATTGTTCATACAGGCTGAAGCAGACTTCAGAGCAGGTAATCTATCTAATGCTGCTGCTGACCTGAATAATGCAATTGTAGCCAACTGTAATAAAGTGACCGGTGGAGTTTATTCGGGTGCTGACAGAGCCGTTTATACCTCCTCAAATGTCTCTCTGAGCAGGATCATGTATGAAAAATGGATCGCAATGTTTGGGCAGATCGAGGTCTACAACGATTACAGGCGCACCGGTTTTCCTAATCTTACACCAAATAGTTTAGGTGCAATTTCAGTGATACCTAAGCGTTACCCAACTCCGGATCAGGAAAGTAACAATAATCCAAATGCTAAAATACAAAGCCTCACTACTCCGGTTTGGTGGGCGGAATAATTTATTGTTTCATCAGCTAAAAATAATATTATGAACATAACAACAAAAATATTCAGTCTTCTTTTCGCCGGAGGTATAGCAATTTCCTCTGTTGCATCGGCTCAAGATAATATGGCTAAAAACACCTCAGACTTTTCAAAATTAAATGGAATCGGGATCAGTTTTGGCGCCTACGATTTTTATGGACCGCAAACCAATAAATATTTTGGCGATAATGTAACAAGTATCAATTACAATATCTTTACCTCAAAAAATGACACAAGTGTCAAGAAGAAGTTCAGATGGGAGCCATTGGTGCACATTAACTACTGGTTCATGCTTTCCAAAAGCTTTAGCATCAATATGGGATTGAGTGCATGCAATGCTACTTATCCGTCAAAATCTGATGACTCAACCTATAAAGCAATTAGGGAAACACCGGTTTCGAAATACAAAATCTTGGTGCTTGAGGCGGACGTCAGGGCAAATTACTTCATTTTGCCCATGGATAAGTATATTGCTGTACCCTATGTGTTTGCCGGACTTGTGGGAAGTTTCCATTCCCCTTCATTTGGTGCTGACATACCGGTTGGTTTAGGTCTTCACCTTAATTGCCCCAAAGCGGATGGACTTTCTTTAAGTCTGGAAGCCGCATATGAAGCTGCAGTTACCAGTACAGACCAAACGCACATGCAATATTTGGTTGGATTCAATTATTGGTTTACGCGCCATTATAAAGCGACAAGCAAATAATTTTCCCCAATATATCTTCAATAAATAGGCCGGGCATGTCCCGGCTTTTTTATTGACCCATTTAAAATATTACTTTTTTAACAATCAATATTGTGGATAACCCCTTTACAAAACCAAGTTTTTTATGGTAACACTTGTACTTAAAACCGATTAATGTTACCTTTGCACTTTTATAAAAATATGGCAAACAGAGCAAGGGTACGCCCGGATTCCGTTCAAGGTAGTAATAATAATGATTTTGATTCTAATCCGTTAGAAAGTCTGGAACTGTATTACGACAGGTATAAGAAGATCATCAACCCTGTAGTAACCGTTTTATTGGTAGTAGGGCTTGGATACTTCGTTTATATGAAGTTCATTAAGATACCCAGCGAACAAAAGGCCAGCGCGGCTATGTACTATCCGGAGCTTTATTTTCAGGCCGACTCATTGAATATGGCACTGAATGGTGACGGACAACATCCCGGTTTTGTAAAACTGACAAAGAAAAATTCAGGTACAGACGCTGCCAATGTGGGTCTATACTATGAAGGCATAGCTTACATGAAGTCGGGCAATATCAATGAAGCCATTAAGGCACTGAGCAGCTTCGACGGGCATGGCACTATGCTGGCTTATCAGGCTTGGGGCGCATTAGGCGAGGCCTATATGGAAATGGGCAATAAAACGAAGGCTATAGAGTATCTGAAAAAAGCAACGTCTGATAAGGATAATACAGTTGCTACGCCGATGTATCTGTTTCAATTGGGTTTTGTTTATGAGTCGAATGGCCAAAGCAAGGATGCAATAGATGCCTTCAAGCGCATTCGCGATGAATACCCTAAAAGCATGCAAGCGCGTGATGTAGATAAAGAATTGGCCAGATTGGGCGAGTTAGATTAAGGTAGTATTACTTCACTTTCAATTTACGGGCCTCATAATAGTTTCTGAGCAACAGTGTTCGTTCGCGCAGTATATTGATCCGACTGTCGTGACGCAATTCGCACCAGTAACTACCCGGTTTATCGAACATAAAATCGAACAGCAAAAACTCTGCATCTTTATACGTTTCCCAGGCTTTTTCATCAGCTTTCAGCTTATCTCGTTCCGCTCCGTCTTTTAGCAGACGGTCCAGATGTTTATAGGCAGCATCCAACTGTTTATCCCAACGGTCATAGGCAATAAAAGCACAGTCGCTGATGTTGGCGGAACTGCTGTCTTTCAGTTTGCAATAGCGGTATTCCAGATCAATATCGTCTTCTTTTTCTGTTTGCCCGTGTGCAGCAACGCTACAAAGCAAACTGCCTACAAATACTGCAACAAGACGGGTATGTACTTTTCGCGACATAAATGTATTGGGAATAATGTTTTATTGAAATCCGAATTCATCCAGTTTCATGTTTCTGAAATGGCCGTTCATCTGCACCCTTTGCTTCACTTTCTCCAGCTCTTTGACCACGGGGATCACAGAATTCAGGTGTCGCCTGATGTATTCTAATCGTTGTGTCTCGGTAAAAATGCTGAGGAGTTCATACTCTTGCTGTAAGCTAAACCCTACATAGTGGGCTATGCCGTAGGATAGCGGTTCTTGCTGCAGCAGCCTGAATTTATCCTCCAGATCCAATAAGGCATACAGACGTTTCACTTCATCCAATATTAAAGCCGCGATCTTGGAATCATCCCGGACGGTCCGATTTTCGGGATAGGTAACGATGGCTCCGGAATACAGTTTATCAGGCACCTCATTGATCACCTCCAGAATTCTAAAAATATCGGTTCCACGGGTTTTAATGTCCATTTCACCATTGTCATACGTCTTCTCCAGCGACAAAATCTCCATCAATGTTCCGTACTCGGTATGCCCCTCGCCTACTATGCTGGGAATGCCAAAAGGCTTTTTGTCTTGCAACCGCTCTATGATCAGTTCTTTATATCGTGGCTCAAAAATATGAAGGTTCAGTTTCTCGCCCGGATAGACAACTATATTGAGCGGAAAAACAGGAATAAAATTGGTCATGCTGTTTTGGTTTTGTCTAAAGTATCATTATCCGACTCCAAAAATAAGATTTGCCTGAAAATGAGTATATAGAATAAATAAACAAATACGCCAAATTGCACCTCAAGCATAGGTTCAATCATCAATTGCGCGGAAAGTACCAGCCAGGCCATGAAGAAAAAGAAACCTGCTCTGTTCTTCCTGATCCAGCCTAACGGCGCCAACACCCACCAAGCAAATACCAGCATAGCAGGTATGCCACAACCAAGCGCTACCGTAAGGAACTGATTATGCGGCAATAGTACGGCTGTGTCTACCACTTCGGGATACCATTGCGCGTAACCGGCCTTCATAGCGTGCAGCATTTCGCCTGCCCCTACCCCCGCAAGCGGATGCCGGGCAATGATCTTGCCGGCAACATCGTATGAAAGTAAACGTCCGATGTCGCCATAATTACCGGTCTTGTCGTGCAGCCGGTACACCAATGAAAAAGCTACATAATCTTTGCGCTGATGAAAAGTAGGTATAAACGTCAAAGCCAGCTCGTACAGCAGCGGCAGAAGCAACAGCACACCAATGCCAAGCAATATCCGCCGTTTGCTGACCATAAAATAAATACCGAACCCTATTACAAACAGGTAGATGCACAGTAATCCGCTTTTTGCAGCCAAATAATGTATATACACCGTAATGAATAACAACATGGCCGCCAACACTATTCTTTGCCAGCGCAGGGCAAAAGAAGGGAACATATTGATACCCCAAATAACGTACAATGCCATAGCCAGGCTACACCGCACATGATCGTACTTGGGTAGCGTAGGCAATGTATCACCTACCCTGTATATGAACATGATCCAAGAGTAATTATGTAGCAGGAACGACATGCTATACGCCGCCGCACCGCAAAACATGGCGCCGGCCAGCAGCGTAAATTGCTGCCACTGCCTGATCGACAACCTTGGCGCAAGCGCAAAGGCCAACGGCATGAGCAACAAAGCAAATTTTACCTGAAACCGATCTTCCCAATAGCCTTTATCGTTGCTCCAGAACCACGTCACTACATACAACAGCACCCATGCCACGCTCAGCAACCAGTATTTTTGTTTCAGCCACTTGCGGGGGTTAATATTCCAAAGCGCATTGACACCATACAAGAAGGTAAAAACAGATAGCGCCACACGCGATAACAGAAACCCTGCTACCATACCTAACAAGCAGATCAGCGCAACATCAGAAGCAGTTATTTTTCTTTTATTTTGACCTAAATTTTCACCCATGAGCCTGCAACTGTATAACGGTATTTAAAGTAGCGCAAAAAGAACATTACTTTTGCCTTAAACCGCTCCGAACAACTTAATAACGAATTAATACCGATTTTAGTGCAGGACAAAATTACACAGCTTCTTGAACATATTCAGAGCGGAGATTTCCGGTCTTTGGCACGCGGTATTACCATTGTAGAAAATGAATTGCCCGGCAGCGAGCATTTGTTGCTTGGGCTGAGAAAAAATCAGGCCGCAAAGATCTGCGGTATCACCGGGCCGCCCGGCGCAGGTAAGAGTACATTGGTGAACGCGCTGATAGCTGAGTGGCTGAAGCAGGAAAAAAAAATTGCTATCCTCGCCGTTGACCCTTCTTCGCCTTTTAACTATGGTGCATTGCTCGGCGACCGCATCAGAATGAGTGAATACTACACCAATCCCAATATATTTATACGGTCATTGGCTTCCAGAGGTTCGTTAGGCGGACTCAGCGGACGGACCATTGAAATTACAGATCTTGTAAAAGAAAGCTTTTTTGACATCATCCTCATAGAAACGGTAGGTGTAGGGCAAAGTGAGGTGGAAATAGCCGGTCTGGCGGATTGCACAGTAGTGACCATGGTACCCGAAGCGGGAGACGAAGTGCAAACCCTGAAATCGGGCATTATGGAGATAGCAGATATTTTTGTGGTGAACAAAGCAGACAGGGCAAATGCAGATGCGCTGTATAATAATCTGCGCATCATGTGCCATGAAAAAGCCAATGGCACTAATGAAGTTCCGGTCTACAAAACCGTTGCCACTGACCATACCGGAGTAGCGGCAGTGGCTGACGCTATTTTACAACAGTTGGCCGTGAAGCAAACGCACACAGCCATGCAGATGCATTTGCTGTTTGAGAAAAGCAGGCAACTGATCATTCAACAACTGCTAAAACCGATAGATATGACCCGCATGAAGGATGCCCTTATGAAGGCTATGCGGACAGAAGATTTTAATCTATATGCATTTGTGCAGGATTTTTTGAACAATAACACCTTTTGATCTGCGTTTGAGCAATGATGACAGAGGAACTATACGATCTTTCGCCCGGTATGCTGTACCTGCTTTCCTTGGCGCTGTCACTGGCGGTATGCCTCTATATTACCGGCAAGGTCATCTATGTTACCCGAAAAGTAAAGATCTATGATACGCCCGATGGTACGCGTAAAACCCATGGCGTATCCATACCCAGTCTGGGAGGCATTGGTATTTTTGCGGCTTATGCCACAGTAGGTGGTCTGTTCATGTGGGGTACCACTATAGGCTGGAACATCATCATGATCTCATCAGTATTGCTGCTGGTGACGGGTGTATATGATGACATGATGAACATGAGTCCACTGAAGAAACTCGGTTTTCAACTGATTGCTACAACCATCACGGTCTATGGTGCCGATATTCGTATGACCGGCCTTATGGGGCTTTTTGGCGTGGGCGAATTGCCGTATGCAATGAGTATACTCATCACCGTTTTCACTTGTGCGTTCTTTATCAATGTGTTTAATTTTATTGACGGCATAGACGGACTGGCCTGTACTTTGGCTGTACTCTATGCAGGTATCATAGGCACACTTTTTGCTTTGATGGGACATACCACCATCGCATGTGTATTACTGAGCATCATGGGAGGCGCTTTAGGACTGCTATGGTACAACCGCTCCCCTGCCCGTATCTATATGGGCGACACAGGATCGATGCTGCTGGGATTCAGCCTGTTTATTTTCGGTACATTATTACTGCAACGAATCACCTATGAAACCGGCAATCCGCTGGTCAATTATTTTCATCAGCCCAGATCCGTTTTCGTATTGCTGATAGCGCTCTTCTTCCTTCCGGTATATGATGGTTTAAGGGTGTTTGCATTGCGCATGATGCAGGGTGTCTCGCCTATGAAGGCAGACAGGCAACACTTGCATTACTACCTTCTGGATGCCGGCTGCAGCCATACCGGCGCTGTGGCCATTCTTGCCTTGCTCAATCTTTCTTTTGTTGCACTGGCTTGGCTGTTACAGGATATGAATCCCAATCTGCCATTGGCCTGCGTGTTGGTGCTGGCAATCGTTGCAACACTGATCATAAAACAGGTCAGAAATCGCCGTCAATTAGCGAAATAGCGTAATTTTATAAGTTCAAAGCTACATCATGAACGACACATTGAACATTCCGGAAGACTATCAGACCGTGATGCCCTACCTCATTGTAGAAAATGCAAGCGGTTTTATAGATTTTACCAAGAGCGTATTTGGCGCAAGGGAGCGCATGAAGCATATGCGGAACGAGCATATCATTGCACATGCCGAAATTTCGATCGGTGGCAGCACTATTATGTTTGCCGACAGTATTCCCGGGTATCCTCCCCGCGCCAGCGGATTCTTTATTTATGTGCATGATGCCGATAAAACATACGCTGATGCCCTTTCGGCAGGCGCTACTGTCATTACGCCTTTGGCCGATCAGGAATATGGCCGCAGTGGCGGCGTACTGGATCCATTTGGCAATACATGGTGGATAACTTCAGTGATCTCAAAATAAACCTCCCTATAGCGCATAAAAAAAGCCATCCGAAGGATGGCATTTCAATATAAGTTCTGTTGTTTATTCGGGTTGCTTAAAGTGGGTCTTAATAGCGCCAATGAGATTGGAACTGATGAAGCGGGATGCCAGATCGATCATATTGCAGAACGCCAACGCCTTCGATATTCCGTGACCAATTATGGCAGGGCTGTTGATACCCAATATTGGTGTGCCACCATAGATCTCAAAATTGAAGGTCTCCAGCAGTTCATCGCGCACACCACGTTGTTCGCGGAAGATGTCGTACACCGATTCAGCCATTTTCATTACCACATTACCTACAAAGCCCTCACATACCAGCACATCAAATTTGTCGAGAAAAATATCCCTTCCTTCTGCATTGCCTGCAAAATTAATGCCCGGCAACTCCTTCAGCAGCGGATAGGTGGCCTGAGCCAGTAAATTACCCTTGCCTTCTTCCTCGCCTATGTTGATGAGCGCTACACGTGGCTTGGGTATTCCCAGCACATATTCGGCATAAAAACTGCCCAATTGTGCAAACTGCACCAAATGTTCGGGTTTGCAATCGGCATTGATACCTACGTCCAGCAGCAAATTAAATTTACCGTCCACACGGGGAACTTTAACGGCAATTGTAGGCCTTAAAATACCTTCAATGGCCTTTACCGAGTACATAGCGCCTACCAGCATGGCGCCGGTATTGCCTGCACTAATAAATGCATCGGCGGCCTTTTTATGCAGCAGTCCAAACCCCAATGCTATACTGGAGTTTGGCTTTTCCTTCATGGCCTTGGTAGGATGCTCGTGCATGCCTATGGTCTCAGAGCTTTCTATCAGCGTAAAGCGTCCCTCAAAGGGCGCTAAAGCACTCATATACGGAGCAGCAGCTTCCGGCTCGCCAATAAGCAAGAGATGTATATCAGGATCGTTGGAGCTGTTGAAGAACATTTCCACGCCCTTAATGGCTTCTGCGGGGGCATAGTCCCCGCCCATAATATCCAGCCCTATTTTCATTTACTGAAAATAAACGTTATTGTTGGTTATCACTAGCAACTTCAGGCGCTTTGTCTATTACAACCTTGCCACGGTAGTACAGTTTACCTTCTGACCAGTGTGCGCGGTGACGTAAATGGCTATCGCCTGTTGTAGCATCTACACTCCACGTTTCTGCTGTGGCTTTGTAGTGTGTCCTGCGTTTTGCGCCTCTTTGTTGGGAGTGGCGGCGTTTAGGATTTGGCATTGTATTCTGTTTTTAAACTTTTACTTATTTTTTAATGGCCTGCCTTACCGGCACAACCTTTTTTCAATTCTTGTTCTTTATCTTTTCCAGATCTTTCCAGATCGGGTTGATATTGTCTTCATGGTGCTCTGCAAGCTGATCCAGCAACTTCAGCGCCTGAGGGTTGCATCCCGGTCTGCCATCCGGCGTATCGGGATGAATGTGCTGCAAAGGTACACTAAGCATTACAAATTCATACACCCAGTTGCTAAGATCTATCACCGTTTCGCTGCGGGGTATAAAGACCACATCGTCTTCTTCGTCTATATCTTCCTGCCCCTCACCGATAAGCTTTATGATAAGATCGAACTCATCCCAAAGCCTCAGTTTGAAGTTATCGCCACACCGATCGCACGGTACAGAAACATCGCCATCAATATCAAAGTGCAGCATGAAAAAATTCTCATGCTTATCAAAAGTCAGGCCCAGGTTCACATGCCAATCGCTGAAACTTTCATCCGTGTTGAACCGCTGAATGAACTTATCATCAATGTCAAACTGATACTTGTGTACCCCTGCCTTCAGTCCCTGCCATGCTATTTCAAATTCACGGTTATATTTCATAACGCTCAAAATTTTAAAGAGCCCGGTTATTAATTATCAGCTATTTCCCGGCACTTATCTGATCTTTTACGGCCCGATGAATGCTTAAGAACGGCTAAATAATTGACAAAAGGGCTGCAAAGGTAATAAAAAAAACGGTATTTACATCAATTTGTTCCGCTTTATCAAAAATGAATGCAACACCTCATCGGCAGGCTTGGTAAGGTCTGCCACTACCCTGTCAATTCTGTATTGCTGGCAACGGGCCGCAATCATATTATTAAAACTATTCAATCTATCAACATATTGTTCTTTGATCTGGCGCGGCTGTAGTTTCAGCTTTTCCCCGCTTTCCATATCCACGAACTCATAAGGCCGGTTCTCAAAATTAAAATCCACCTCAAGTTCCCCATCCATCACATGAAACAAAATAACCTCATGTTTATTATAGCGCAGGTGCTGCATAGCCGCAAAAAGATCCTCGATCTGCTCATTGTCATCGAGCATATCGCTAAAGATCACAACTAACGAGCGTTTATGCATTTGCTCGGCAATAAGGTGTAGAGAAGCTACGGCCCGCGTATTCTTTTTCAGCGCGTTATAGGCTAATTTTTTCTGCAACTCGTTGATAAGCATCCTATAATGGGTGCCTGACGACCGGCAGTCTGAAAAATAGTACACTTCTTCATCAAACATGGCCAATGCCGCAGCATCCAATTGCCTTTTCAGTAATAACATAAGGCTGGCACCCGCCACACATGAAAACTGCAACTTGCTAACCTTTTTTTCATCTTGCGGAAACTGCATCGACGAAGAAGTATCTAATACCACACAGCAGCGCAAATTGGTTTCTTCCTCAAACCGTTTTACAAACAACTTATCGGTACGGCCATACACCCGCCAGTCTATATGCCGCAACGGATCTCCGGGATTGTACAGCCGGTGTTCGGCAAACTCAACCGAAAAACCATGGAACGGACTTTTGTGCAGGCCTATGATAAAACCCTCCACCACCTGTCGGGCTATCAGTTCCAGATTTTCATTAAACGGTTTTTCGATGATCATTCGGCTTTAATTGATTTTGCACTCCAAATGTAATTCGATTTCAGGAAAAGGGAATGTTAAGTGTTCCGTTCCACAGACTCACTTACCCGGAAAATAAGTTATTTCCCTTGTGGTGATACGCACCTGATTATTGTCTTGTTTCCAGCAACAGCGGGTGTGCCAGTTGCCTTTTTCGTCAAAGTCTTTATAGCTATACACCGTTTCGGCAACAATGCTTTCATCTTTGTCAAGCGTTTGGGTTTTTATCAGATCACCCCTGGTGTTGTAACGGTTCACGATCTTGCTCTCGAAACTCCCGTTTTCGTCATAGCTTTCTTTCTCGGTCACAGCACCTGTGGCATTATAACGTTCCACTTTATAAAGATGATAGCTCTCTTTCCACAGGTAAACGCTGAATTCTATTCTGTTGCCCTGCTCATCATATTTATACACAAATTTATCGCCATGCCCGCCGTCTATACGGTTCATGGTACGGCTCAGTATATGCCCCCGCTGATCGTATTCATTCATGGTAAGTATGGTCTTAAATTGATCGGACTGCCTGTAATAGTCCTGCTCCAACTCATTGCCTGCGCCATCATACTTGTAGTATATTTTTCCTTTTTCAGTGCCGTCTTCGTTCAATACAGCCCTTTCTGTTATTTTACCGTTATCATCATACTTATCGGTCGGTAGCCTTCCTGCTTCCTTTCCTGTATTGTCTGCCGCCCCGTGGTGGTGCACTACTTTTACAACATTGTTGTTTTCTGTCAGCGTTTTGGTTTCGGTGAGCCTGCCAAAGGTGTCATACAAATACACTTTTTTTTCTAAAAACACCTTGGGCAGTATTGTATCCGTCTTTTTTACTTCATTTCGGTCTGTCACGGTGATGGAGGTTAAAAAGCCATACTGATCGAGGTGGTAATCCCAACGATTCACGGGAAAATTGTCTACATTCTCAAATAATTTGGCTTTAAGATTATTTACCGAATCCCAGGCAAAGAAGTATTGAAAAACCAGTGTACCACCTTTGTCATAATATTTCAGTTCCACTTCATTGCCGTTCGCATCCATTTTATGGCTGCTGTGCGGGCCCTGAGCCACAGCATTGTCTATTTCCTCCACCTTTTTATTTACGAAGTCAGTCTCTGTCACAGAATCCACCCTACCCAAGAGCCCTTTTGACGACAGGTCATTTTTTTCTTGCGCTAACGCGCCATGGCACAACACACTTACAGCAAACAATAAACAGCCAACTACCTTGCAATAATTTATCATATTTTCCTGATTCAATGACGCTTAATACTTAACTATTATCCGTTTCTCCAAAAACACCCACACGTACCGTCCTCTTGCAAAAATAGCAGAAAGCAGTTGATTTGAAACACCCCAATGTTTTAAGTTCTTTCAACCGGGATATTAAGCCATCTGCAACGTAGTAAAAGACATTTCTTTGCTACTATGTGTATATTTGCCCGCTATGCGAACCGCCGGTAAGTTGTTGCTACCCTTGTTGCTGCTGCTGATGAGCGGGTGCAACTTGTTTGAGCAAAAAACAGATTGGAGCGTAAGCTTAGGACGAAGCGATAAAAAGCCCTATGGCGCTTATTTGGCCTATAGATCGCTCAATTCTTTTTTCCCGTCGGCCTACATAGAGGCGCTGCCCGGCTCATTCAAGTACATCAACCTGACGCATGACATGCTGACCAATGATAACGGCAGTTCTTTGATGATACTGGAAGGTCTACAGTTCAGAGTGACCGGGGATGAATGGGCGGTACTGGAGCAGTTTGCGCAGAATGGCAATGAGCTGATGATCTTTTGCAATGAGCTGGACCCCAAAATAGCCAGAGCACTAAAAATACGCCTGTATTTCAACGGGCTGGAAGAATATCCTGACATGCATTTTGACACTTTGAATAAAAACATAGTGACGCTGGCCGATGGAAACAATACATCATACACTTATCAGGGGCGCTCGCTGCTGGGGCAAATAAAGACTGAAAGCTATGCCGACGCACCAGCATCAGAAAGTGATGATGAAGCAACCGATCAACGGACAATTTTGGGGAAGGTGAATGTTCAAAAGAATTTTGACATTGACCAATCGCCCGAAATTCTGAGCTATGTCAACGGCGTGCCGGACTGCCTGCGCTTCAGGATCGGCAACGGGCATATAATTATTCATAGTGCCCCATTGGCGTTGAGCAACTACTTTCTGCTACAAAACAACAATATCAGTTATATTTCAGGCCTGCTGGATAAGCTGCCGAATGATATCAACCGGGTGTACTGGAATGATTACTACAAGCGAACCGGTAAGCATGCATCGCTGGGTCTGCTTTTAAATTATCCGGCTACAAGGGCAGCGCTTTGGCTGATCATTTTTCTGGTGATCGTGTTTCTGATATTTGAAATAAAAAGAAGACAACGAATTGTGCCTGTATTGGCGCCGTTAAAGAACGAGTCGGTAGCCTTTGTGGAAACCGTTGGCCGCTTATATTTTAATAAGGGTGACCATCGTAACCTAGCTGAAAAAATGACCCAACAGTTTCTGGAATGGGTACGCAACACATACTTCATCAATACCAATATGCTCAACGAACAATTTGAAGCAGCGCTGGCGTTAAAATCGGGAGTTAATGCACCGGAAATAAAGGAACTGATAAGCATGATACATGAGATACGCCTGAACAGCGTGACGCTCGATGACGCCTACCTTTACAGGCTATACACCATTATTCAACAGTTCTATACCCGATTTGAGAACAAAAAAAGATAGTGCAGGATGCTAATCGTCCAAACCTGCCATTTGTTCGGATGACTCATCGCCTTCTTCTGCCGATTCTTCTGTACTTTCAGTACCCTCATCCCCTTCATCGCCAAAGCCGTCCA
>Ga0164296_1001332_pt1 | contig 26545 bp, 23 predicted proteins | sample GEODES057metaG_FD_113533 | JGI IMG/M metagenome (GOLD analysis project Ga0164296, IMG submission 113533) | Dystrophic lake water microbial communities from Trout Bog Lake, Wisconsin, USA - GEODES057 metaG | ecosystem: Environmental > Aquatic > Freshwater > Lake | place: USA: Trout Bog Lake...
GTGCTTGGACAGTTTGTCTCCCGGGCCGGGTATAGGTCGAGACTCTACCCCCACACACTGTCTCAGCACTTCCCCGTTCCTTCGGAGAGTCTAGTTTCCACAGCGGGTGGAGAGGGGAGACCTTTGCGTGTGAGACAGAGACACGCGGTCGCTCCACGATGAAGGTGTGCACACTAGCCTCTGCACCCGTTACGGCCGCCTAGCACGCACGCACGCGCGCCGACGGGCGCATGGTCGCTTCGTTGGGGCAAGTGACTGCAGCGCTCCAGTTTCGCACCGTGAGCGCTTTTCTAGCCCGTAGTGGGCCCGACTGTCCCGCAGCAGTTCTGTCAAATGGCTTCTCTCCGCCGCCGGCCCTTGCGCCGTGCCTGTACGCACACGACTCGACTGACGACACGTGTGCCTCCGCCCCGCTGGTGCAGGCCCAGATGTTGGCCACGCTCCTGCTGGTGGCGTCTGTGGGCCTTGCCTCCGCCGACACGGCAATCACCCTCACCTTGAGCGGCGCTACGAACGGCACCACCTCACCCGTGCTGGGCGTCAACCTCGGTACGTGTCCCGCCGAGCCGTGCAGTGGGTTGGCGCCCGTGGCGGAGGTTGCACTGCGTGGCTGCTTATTCCAGGCCAGTGCTTGCCGAGAGCAGTTAGGGTCGTACACGGTTTGCCTCTCGCTCCCGGGAGACAGCTCACCACAGCCGCTTTGCAGGTCAGCGCTATGACGGCGAGACCTCCTGGACGGCCTTCCTCCGCCACTCCGGCGTCAACGGCGCCCGTCTCTTCGGCATGAACGGCCTGCCCGCCGGGGCCACGTTCAACGTCACCAACACCTACTCCGCGCCGGGCACGTACGGCTCACAAGCGCAGCAAGCCAACTTCGGCAACGACTTCTTCAACAACCCGGTGGGCAACCAGTCGGCGTTCTTCGCGGCCGTCAACTTGTTGCACAGCAGCGACTACCGGGGCCGCAATGCCAGCAACCCGCGCAACTTCACCTTCCCGGCTCCCTGGAATGCGTACTATGGGAACATGCTGGTCATCGACAACAGCACCGCGGACACGCAGTCGCAGGGCAGCCCAGCTGGTAACCTGGCGGCGCTGCGCATGCTGAACATCCAGCCACTGTCGGTGCACTGGCTCACGTGCAGTGTCCTCACCTGGCAAACTACGGACCCCACTAATCCGACCTACTGGGCTGAGCGATGGGAGGTGTACAAGTACCAGTATGTGCTGGCCACGTGGTCTTGGAGCAATGGCGTTGCCCGTATTGAGTACTGGAACGAGCCCGACCTGAATGCCGCGTGCATCAACGGCGTCACCTTCCTGGAGCACATGACGCTGCGCAGCCTGGCCATCAAGCACGCATACGCGGACGCCAACGCTGATGTTGCCGCAAAGGTAATCCCGTGCCCAACGGGCCTCGCGTGCCCGTTCAACGTGCAGGTGGTTACGAGCGCGTTCGCCAAGGACACTTTTGGCACTCTCGGCACAGCCGCCTCTGCAATTCCTGCTGGCACGGCGGGCCTGGCTGCCCTGGCGTTTAGCAATCAAAACTTGACATTCCCGCCGCAATCGAAGCAGACGAACGCCAGCACCATCAACAGCGACGTGCTCAGCTTTCACAGCTACGGCAAGATGGGCAAGGAGCTGTTAACCACCGCGAAAACTTGGGCCTCCAGCTTGCCTCCAGCTTCCTCATCGGTTCCCGTCATCATCACAGAGCACCAGAGCCACGACAATGCGGCATGGGACACGCTTCCAAGCAACACGGACAGCCCGTTCGAGGGAAGCCGATATGCCAACGAGGTCATTGCCACGGTTGTGAATGGCTTTGATGCGTACACCTTCAAGTTCAGCACCACGCCCAGCGCTAGTGGTGGTGTCACCAAGAGCGGCCTCCACTTCGCGGACGTCACGGGCTCGCCGTCTGCTACCCCGGGCTTGTACCCGGTGGGCGACACCACCTACTCTGGTGAGGTCTTGGCCACGATTGCGCCCGCAATTGCAGGCAGCAAGCTGCTGGGCACGTGCGCAGCCAGCACCACCGTCCAGGACTCCTTCTTGTGTGCTGTGACCAAGGCTGGCAACGTCTTTTACGTGGTCGCGTCCAACGACATCAGCGGTATCGCTGACAGCTGGACTACGGGCAACCCCACTGGCGACAACGCCGTGATGACCATCAATACCACCGGCCTGGGCGCGTCCAGCAGCAGTGTGGCCATCGTGACGGAAGTCAGCACCAGCTCCTCTGCAAGCTACCTGGGCGAGGTCTCCCTCTTCACCGCCCTCCCTGCAACCCTGTCCAAGACTCTGCCTCCGTTCGGCGTCATGCGCATGACCGTGCCCGCGAACGCGCAGACCATTACCAACATCACCAGCACTGTCACGGCCACCGTCAAGGCAGGCACCAACGCAGGCACCAACTTCGCGAGCACTCTCACGGTTGGCACCAGCAACACGCCCACGCAGGACACCACCTCCGTGGGCCTGGTCCAATTCAGCCTGGCGAGCAACACCAAGCCAGCGGCCAGTGCGAACGCAGTGCTGCTCGAGCTGACTGTGACCACTGCGCCCACCACGGCCAGCGTGCTGCACGTGATTGGCCTCAACCCGTGCACGGCCACAAATTGGACGAAGACCAACATTACGTGGACGGGCGCTCCCTGGGGTCTCACCGTGCCCAGCGGCAACATCACTGCCATCCGCAACAACTTCGCCCTCATGTCTGGCGCGCAGCCGGGCAACAACTTCCTGGGCCACATCTCCGTGGGCACCGGTGACGTGAATGCGGTGAAGCGCCTGGACGTCACCCAGTTCGTGGCCAACGCCGCGCAGGGCGGCGCTACCTCAGTGAGCTTCATGATTGTGCGCCGCTTCCGCAGCGACGGCATCTGCACCCTCAGCAACTGCACCAACCTGGGCTGCAAAAATGGCGTTTGCACCGGCGCAAAGGGCAACACCGCCGGCGGAGCGCCACCAGACAACCTGAGCAACGGCGCAATGGTCACCTTCGCGAGCGACACTGCCTCCACTGGTGCACCGGTGCTGCGCGTTGTGGCTGACTCCACGGTGACAGGCAGCCTGTCTGCGCCAACCATCACCGGCTACTGCACTGGCGGCCCCGCCAGCAGCACTGGCGGCCCCGCCGGCAGCACTGCGGGCTCGACTGCCCCTGCTGGAACCACGGCCATCTCCGGCGCGCACAACCTGGTAGGTTATAACGCCAGCTCGTTCGGCACTGCCGAGGCTGGGGGCTTCAAGAAGGTTCTGGCCGCCGCCACCGGCGCTTCTGCAAGCAGTGTGTACATCACATCCGTGATGAACACTCCTGCGGGTCGTCACTTGCTGCAGTCCTCCGTGACGGTTGCCTACACTGTCCTGGTGAGCTCATCAAGCAACCTGACGGCCGCCACCAGCGCCATCGGTGGCATCACCGCGGTTTCCCTGCAGAGTGCCGGGCTGACGCAGTGCACCTCCGTCGCTGTTGCTGTTGCCGCCACCCAGGCTACTGCCACAGTCATTCCGGCAGATGTGGTCGCCAACCTGCCGACCACTAACTTTCCGTCCCCGCCGCCTCCACCGCCGTCCCCGCCGTTTCCGCCGCCGTTGACTGCCATGGGCACCCCGGCAAGCAGTGCTGTTGGTGGCGCCGTGTCCGTCTCCTCCATTGCCGTCGCGCTTGCGGCTGTGGCCATGGCGCTGTGAGCAACCACGAGTGTGTCTTACTCTTACTTGAATATCAACCCTTCGAAGAAATTCGTGACGTGGTCGACCGAGTCTCCAACTCTTGTCCGCGTGTTCCTCGCAGGGACTATGCATCGCGTTCGGCGCGACCGCGCCCGCCAACAGGGCGGCTTGACTGAGGAGCAGAAGCAGGAAATCCGGTGCGTACTAACACGGGTGCAGCGTCTGCACGAGAGTGCGTGGAAGCGGGCAACAGACGTCCCCGGCGAGCAGTTCGGACGCTGCGCCAACACACTGTGGACGCCAAGCAGCTCAGCGGCCGGAACTCGTGTGCGCACTTTTAGCCCCAGCTTGCTTGCGGCCCCGGCTGCCGTCTTCGTTGGCGTGCCTGTTGGGCCAGAGGGTTCAACTTGAAACGAGGCCGGTCCTGCGCGGCGGCGCCGCCACCTGTCACGCTGTATCTGCTGCACGCAACGTCCTCCATTGACACACGCGTCCGCGGACGCCTCGCGGTCGCAGGGAAGCGTTTGACTTGTTTGACACTGATGGGTCCGGCACCATCGACGCCAAGGAGTTGAAGGTTGCCATGCGGTGCGTCTTTCCTGCCGCTTGCGGCGCGCTGGACGTGCTCGAAGCCTGCTGCGCGTGTCCAATGCGAAGGAGAGAACAGCGTGCCCGCGGTCCGGGACTCTTTCCTGTCTGCAAACTGTCCTTCCCAGCACGCCGCCCACGCGGGGCACAAGGCGCCCAGCAGTTGTCGCGCTGGTGCCGCGGCGGGTCTGCAGCACAAAGTGTGCAGTGTCTGCGCACTCAGCGCCAGCCGCCCGGCGCTGGAGCAGTCGAAAGAGAAACTCTTCTTGCGCACACTCACCTTGCCTGCCTGCCCTGCCTCTGTCCTCAGTGCGCTGGGCTTCGAGCCCAAGAAGGAGGAGGTCAAGAAGATGGTGGCTGACATCGACAAGGACGGCAGCGGCACCATCGACTTTGAGGAGTTCCTGGCCATGATGACGGTGAAGATGTCGGAGCGCGACAGCCGGGAGGAGATCATGAAGGCGTTCCGCCTGTTCGATGACGACGAGACCGGCAAAATCAGCTTCAAGAACCTCAAGCGCGTGGCCAAGGAGCTGGGTGAGAACATGACGGACGAGGAGCTGCAGGAGATGATTGACGAGGCGGACCGGGATGGAGACGGAGAGGTGTCCGAGGAGGAGTTCTACCGCATCATGAAAAAGACCAGCCGTGCGTGGCCCCCCAACCGCCGTCATATGTGTGGGCGCGTATGTGCAGCACACTGACATTCCTCTCACGCACGCACGCAGTCTTTTGAAGCAGAAGTACCGCACAATCTAGCGCTGCACATGCTGTAGAGGAGAGAGGAGTAAAAGCATTATCCAGAAGGGGGGTTGATGATGCACCTTCGCCTTGCCAGGGCTGTAACACTGCACAGTTCTACGACACAGCGCGTGTTGTCTTCCATGTCTCATTCACAGTCTCAAGCTCACGATAGCCTCTTGGCGGAACTCGAGTCGCAGACCCAGTGCGCGGCGAACCTCTGCAGGTGTGAGTCTCCAGTGCAGCGCCCCTGCGTTGTCTCCCCACATATCCAGCACATCTTCCGGCTCCTCCAAATTGACACAGCTGCACAGCTGCGACAGGCGCGCGAACTTGTCGCGCACTGTCCGCGGCGCAATGCCTGAGAGGCCGCTGAGAAGCGTGCGAAGATCTCTGTCCAGCGCAAGCGCGCCCAGGGCGTTGAAGCGACGCTGCCACAGCACCGCCTCCAAGCGCTGCGCGATGCCGTCAACCACGGACTGCACGACGGCGTCCAAGAGACTGGACGTGAGGAGCGGCTGCAATGGCGCGAGGCTGGCTTCAGCGCCACCCAGCAACCGCAATGCCCAGGATTCGTAGCCGCCACCAGCCTCCTGAGCCGCGTACTCCGCGTCACTAAGTTCGTAACGCGCGACGCCAGCAGCATCCACCAGGGGCCGCAAGCGAGGCGCCACTCCTGCCGCCAGTTCATCCGCTGCGGCTTGAGCAGCGCGCGCCAGCGCAGCTGCTGTGTCTGCAAGGTCAGCTAAGCAGGTGCGGATGCGTTCCCTGTCGGCAGCGCTGTCGTAGAGGCCCAGTGCGTGGGACTCGAGCTGAGACCGCAACTTGTGCACGTACTCGCCCGCAACATCCACGTTGTTCACACTCGCAGCAGCTACAGCGCACGCCTGTTGCGCTGATGAAAGCGCAGCCGCGGCGGAGGCGCCCGCAGGGGTGCCTTGACCACCAGCAGCAGCCAATGCGGCAGCTGAGCTCCCAGCCTGGCTCACCGCCGCGAGCAGCCGCTGCGGCGCTCCTTTGAGCTTGGCAAGCAGTGCGTCTGACACGTCGCCGGCGAGCAGTGATGTGACGTGATTGAGCACCGCGCAGGTGCATTGCACACTGCATGCAGCTCCAGAGCGCCGGCCGCACTTGAGAAGGATGAAGAAGCAGTCGTCGACGAGGGAGGATGTGAGTTGTCCCGGCACCAGCTCGTCGATGCGGATGGCTTTGGATACATTCTCCGCCATGAAGTACTCCTCCAGGCAAATGTAGTTGCCCACCAGGTCGAGCACGCCACGGCTGAACGCGCCGCTCCGAAACGACGATGCAGCCCTCGAGGCCGCGTCCGCGAGCGTGGCAGTGGATGAGGTGCCGCATGCGCGCATCTTGGCGAGCATGTATGCGGTGTACTCCTCGCAGCAGGCGCACACCTCCAGCAACTCTTCGAGCTTGCCCTCCACCGCGCGCGGGTCCGGCCGCGAGTGGCCGTCCTCTGCACCACCCCCGGCAGTGGAGGCAAGCCTGTCTGCTGCCGCGTGACTGCTGCCGCCCCCTCGGCGAGCACATGCCGTTGCGAGCCTCTGCAACTGGTTGTGCTCCTCGAACCTCCTCAACAACGCTGCGCCCCGGGTGTCACACTCCGCATGCAGCTCCTGCACTGCGCGCAGCACCGTTTCTGGCCCGAAACAGGTGCGCAACAACTCATCGTGCTCATCCAGCGCGTGCGCAACGTCCTTGAACAAGCCAGACAGCGTTGACACGAAGGTCGGTGCTTCCCCGACCGACACGCCACCACCGCTTGTCGTCAACGCATCTGACAGCGCCTCTGCATCTGCCCGCGCCCTCGCTGCGACGCTGGAGCGGAGGTATGCCACCAGCTGCTGTGCGCCTTCGGCAGTGCAGCCCAACTTTGGAAAGAGCACCGCGAAGCGCAACACCTCCGCGTGCTTGCGCGCGCCCACAGCGGAGGAGAAGCGCGCACGCACAAGGTCCTCCAGCTGGCGCTTCGTGGCAAGCAGCTGCGCGTGCTGGCGAGCCGCCTGGTCGTCCGCGGCGCTGGTTTTCGACGGCTCTGTCGCGCCCCCGGGGAAGGAGACCTCCAGCGCAAGGTAGGTGGCCACCGCGTCGCACGCCGTCTCGAAATCCTCCGTCGCAAGAGACGAGGTCGCTGTTGCCAGCGCCGCACGACGCTGGACAACTGCGTCAAGGCGAGCCAGGGTGTCCGCCACCCGCTGCTGAGCTGTGTCCAGCTGCCGCACGCGGCTGCTCACACGCTCCGCGAGAGTGCATGTGCCTGCGACGGACGTGGCGACACTGGCAGCGTCCGCGTGCACGACGTCCAGTACTTGCTGGGCAGCCTCCAGGCCTGACAGCGCCCCTGCAACCTCCTGCACAGTAGGAAAAAAGTTGCGCAGGTGCGAGTCAGACTAGGTTAGACGCCGGACGTGTAGGACCCAGACGCACCGAGCGCTGCAGCAGCAACTCCTCAAGCTTCTCGTCGAGAAGCGCCTCCTGTGCCACAGTCTCCGCCAAAAGCGCCTGGATGGCGTGCAAGTCCGTCAGCTCCCGGTATGTTGAGCTTGCAGCTGCCGCTGCCGCTGCCATGGGCTCCAGCGGAACGAGCCGTAGGGCGCGCGCCCCAGAGCAAACGCTGGAGGGGCCTTGCAGCTGCTCACAAGGACGGCACGCCAGAGGCGGCACCTGCCGATAGAGCACCCGAGCTTGGCGAAGGTGGGTACTCAGCTGAGTGCTCGTCCACCGGGATTTTAGAGTGCGGTTGACGCGTGACGCGTCATCTCTTCAGCGGCCGTCACATTCTGCGTCATCGTCGTGCCGCGTTTTCGTTGCGCCAATGACCTCTGGGCACTACAGTCACCAGCAAGAAGTGCTGCAGCGTCAAGCAGAGAGACATGAGACGGAGGAGCTGGAGAAAAAACTGGCTGATATATACGCGCGTGTCGAAGGTGGAGAGGATGCGGCAGACCTAACTGCGCCACGAGGTGCGTTACCCATGGCATCCTCCTCGACACCCCCAGGACTGGGGGAGCGAGTTTTGGCTGTCATAGTGACTGTTGGTATCCACACTCTGGTGTTGGAAAACGTTGTCCAACGGTCAACTCTGTCTGCGTCTGACGCAACGGCACCCCAAAAGTGCGTCGTCTTATCCTCAGCGGGGAAGTCAAGCGCTCGCAGCAGCTTACGGGCTACACCCCACCGCTGATAGCCTTTCCAAGTGCAGTTGACATGACAGCTCTGTCAGCGGCTACCTTTTCGGCGCCGTCCGGGGGGCGAGCACTGGACCGCCCACTGCCGTGACTATGAAAGATCCTGGAACTGAACGAACACTCTGACAGCGGTGGTTTACCCTCTTGGTTGTTATCTCTCTCTCAGCGCGTTCCTTCGCCAAGGCTTCGTCTGCGAGTGTCCGCCTGGTTGACCTACGGGGCTCCTGTGAGCAGTGCGGTCTTGGTCCGGGTCCGCCCTTCGTGCGGCGAGCGCGCAAGGGGCAAAGGCGGGCGCACGGACAGACTCCACTGTCACTCTACCGCGTGGCAGCCCGCTGCGCGACACCGCGCCGCAGGTGCCGCCGAGCTGCTTGCTTCGCCGTGTCTCTCATGATGCGTTCGGCGGTGAGCGCACTCCAGTCAGCAGCTCGCGTCTGCACCCTTGGACGCGTGCGCCGCTATGCTGAGGGAACTGTCAGCGCTTCGCCTGAGCTCGAGCACCTTCGGTTACAGCTGGCGCTGGAAGACAAGGAGGCGGCGCTGGCGCTGGCGCTGGAGAAGACGAAGGGGGCGCTGGCGCTCGCGCTGGAAGACAATAAGGCGGCGCGGGCGCTGGCGCTGGAGGATATGAAGATGGCGCAGGGGCGAGGCTCGTGGGAGGCAGTCTTCGGCGTCAAACGAGAGACGGCGCAGATGCTGAACTTGGCGGCCGGCGGCGTCGTCTTCATAAGCTCTGGCATGTACCTCGTGACCGAAATGCTGGACCGCTCGTGGCAGCGCACGCACGAGATGCTCAGCAACTACGAGCTGCGCACTCAAGCAGCGCAGAGCAAGGCTGAACTGGGCGCGCAAGTAGCTCAAAGCAAGGCGGAAGCAGCCAGTCAAGACGTCCGCGCGTTGATGTCCAACGCACAACGTGCGTGATTTGCTTTGTGTGCCGTCTCGATGCCCCCAGGGCGCTGACTCGACGTGGCGCACTGGCTCTTGTTCACCAGTCCCGTGTTCGCCACCACAGGGTGGGCCTGTACCACGGGATGCACCCCGCGTGGGCACCCACTGACGTTTCGTTCCATTCAAATCGACGCCGACGCGCCCGAGTACGCCAGCCACGAGGGCCGCATGGCATTCCCAGAGCGGCGCCGCCGTCACTGGCACCAGCGCCTACTTACCCCTGTCCGAGAAGACGATCAAGCTGGTGAAGCTGCTGCGCCTCCCGGACGACCTCATGAACAGCATCAAGACCCAGGAGGAGGCGTCCCGCTGGATGAAGGGCGCGAAGGAGGCCAACGACAAGCATGCCTAAGGCCAACAAACCCTGCGGCCTGCGCGAGCCGCTCCGCTGAGACATCCATGACGGCGCCACAGACGCCCATGACGCAGTGCACATTGAATGCAATGATTGCGACGATGCGGAGTCGCAATTGTGTCCCTCCCTTCGCTCTTTCCTGCGATGGCGCTCCATGGAGTGGCCACTTGGCCGGGTCGCGCTTTTGCATCCCCATCTGCAAGAGATGCCACTTGTGTTCAAATAGAGCAGGTACATAAGCAGGTCAAGAGACTGATTTATTAGCTCCCCAGCAACTTCCCTCGGTCTGTGTCGCCCAGGTGTTGTCATAATGCAGCTTGCTCCGATAGGTAGCAGCAGCCCCGTTCTGTGGAATCCTTCACGGCACGTCGTCCTCCAGATCTACGCTGCCGGCAGCCCCTTCACTTCGCAGCCGCTGCGAGCACTTGACCTCAGTGCACTTGCTCCCGCATCGCCGATGTTATTGTAACTGACCCACAGAGTTGTCAGCGTCTTGTTCACCTTGAGCGCCTCAGCAAGTGCACTCTCTCCCGCAGCGCCGATATTGTTGTTGTCGACATCCAGTTTCGTCAGCGTCTTGTTCACCTTGAGCGCCTCAGCAATTGCAATCGCCTCTGCATCGCCCAGCTGCTCACTGATCAGATGCAGCATTGTCTCGCCCTTCATCTGTTTAAGGTACTCTTGCGCTTTGACACTCAGCGCCACAGCTGGCGCTTGCTTGCGCGCCTCCTCCTCTGCTTTTGCACGCCGGGCAGCTTCCGCGGTTTCAGCAGCTGCCTTGGCTTTGCGCTCCGCCTCCTCTTTCACTCTGCGCTCTGCCTCAGCCTTTTCTCTTCGCTCCCTCTTGATGCGCTCAGCCTCCGCCCGGTCAGCCGTCTCCTTCCCCGTACGCTCTGCCTCAGCCTTCGCCTTGCGTTCCGCCGCCAGCGCCTTGAGCGCATTCGCAAGCTTCTGTTGCTCGAATTTGGGGAGGCCGAGGTCGGCAACATCACCCTCTTCCAGCTCCTCAAGCTCCTCCACATTCAGCACGCCGGCAGTCACAAGCTTGGGAATTACGGAGTTCTCGTGCTTGGCGAGCCCGATGCGCGCCAGCCACTCCGTCAGGCCAGCAACATCTGCCCCAGCATCTGCCGCCTCGTCGAGAGCTGTCATCGACGACGTGCGCGGCGCTGCTGGTGCCGCCTCCGCCACCTTGGGCGGCTCGATGAGGTAGATGCCAGGCTTGGCCTTCAGGCTGCTATCGCGGAACGGCACCTGCTTGCCATTCGTCGCTGTCTCCACTCCATGCACCACGTAGCGCATCACAAACTCGATGTCCTCTGACTTGGGCAGGTGCTGGAGAAGCTGCTCGGTGTACACGCCGTTGCGCCCCTCGCCGTCAGAGGCCAACTTGCCGGGGGCGCAGGCAAACGAGATCAGCGTTCCAGTCGGCGCCTCTATCTTGGCGAGTCCGCGACCCAGACCGCGCGAAGCACCGCCTACACTGCGCGCTGGCAGCACGCTCTCACGGCACGCGTCAAGCAGCACGAGGCTGAGGTGGCACCCTGCAGCGTCAAGCTTGTCCAGCAGTGTGGCCACCTTCAGCGCCTTGTAGTCCAGGTCCAACGCGTCTTCCTCCTTGTATGTGGTGGGTATCAGGTAGTTCTACCCCTTTTCCTCGACGCCGTGGCCTACGGTGCTGTGTGTGAGTAGGTAGCAACCAGCGGCAGCCAGCAGTAGCTCATTTCACGCACCCGCGTAGAAGAAGAGGCTCACTCCGCCGCGTGTCAGCTTGCTACTGAACGCCCTCACCGCGGCAAGCATGTCCTCCAGCGAGGCGTCCACGACGAGCTCGGTGGCGAAGCCCAGACTGGTGCACAGCGCAGCCATGTCCTGTGCGTCGTTCCCGGCGTTCTTCAACGGGCTGCTCGCGTACTTGCTGTTCCCGATGCATAGAGCCACATGCGTGGCGCCCAGCGGCGCCGGCTTCGTGTACATACCGCGCGAAATGCTCCCTGCGACGCGAGTGACACGTGGTAACTGGTACCCTTGCTCGCCCCGTGCCGTTTGGCGGAAGGTGCTATCGACGATGGCTAGCTAAGCTAGCTAAATGCATCGTCAGTCATGGAGTCTCTCGTAGTGAACCGAGCTCATCTGGTAACTGCGACGTGCTGCTGTCACACAGACTCTCTCCTCTGAGTTGCGCCGCGTGTTCCGGAACACAAGCAGCCGCCTCAGCCGCCTTGTTTGAGTGCTTCCGCAACTTGAGTCAGCTGCTGCAGCACTTCCGCGTTCAGCTCCGCATGCTGCGAAGGAAAAACACAGCGTCGACGTCAGGCACACTCGCACGCGAGCGTCGCACGCTCGCGGGCGCTCACCACCACCCGCGAGCTGTCACACGTGTCGCACCTTCTCCACGAAGCTGCTGAGCTCAGCAGCAGCTGCTGCGGTGCCCACCTTGCACTCGGCAACAACAGTCGGCCTGCAGGCAAGTGCTGGCGCGGGAGTCAGCGTTGCCCCCGACGGCGTCCCTTGCATCCCCGCTACCTCCGCGCAATACGCGGTGCGAAGAGACCTGAGCGCGCGGCGACGGTCCCTCCTCCACCACTCAGAGTGGCCTCCGCACGCTTCTGTGTGCGGCTTCATCAAGCACTTGCCCGTGCATGGTGTAGTCCCGTTGCATCCTCCGCGCGCATGACCGGCCTCGCGGGTGTCGCGCTCCCACCACCCTGGCTTGCCGCTTCGTTGCTTGCACCAGTGGCGTTCACTGCTGTACTTCTGAAGCAACGCACCGCCTGCGCTGCTGCTCTCACCGCCGCGTCGCCGTCTCGCCCACAAGACGCTCTGCTGCTCATATTCGCCTTGCTGGCCACTCTGCGCGCGGCTGCTCTGTTCACGTGGGCCACAACTGCTTCACCTGTCAACTCAGGCCTCGTCTTCCCCGTACGCCTCCTTCTCGGCGTCCCGCTCCTCGTCTACGGCGCCAGCCTCGCCGCGGGCGCGCTGAGACTCTGCGGCGTGGCGCGGCTGTGTTACGCACACGTACTATTCTTGGGCGCCCGGGAACCTGCAGTGGGCGACACGGCGCCGGTGCCCCACGTCTGGCCGTTCACGCGCACCGGTGCGTGCGCTCTCGCTGGCATGCGTCGCATGCTGTCTCCACAGTTTGGCAGCTTGGGGCGCACTGCTCAGCTCTTTGGATTTTCAGACGGTGGTTCTCACTCTGTGTACCTCCTGTTCGCCTTCGCAGCTCACCCGTGGGACGTGGGTTGCGCGCTCTGCGCACTAGGCATGGTCATCCTGTGCGCCAGCGGCCGTGATGCGCTGCCCGTCGCGCTCGCCTGGGCAGGGAGTTACTTGAGTGTTGCACTGCTGGAGGAAGGCTTGGTGCCGCCGCTGGCGCTGGCGCCACCGCCGCCAGCTGTGAGACGGGGGGTGCAGCAGCAGGCGACGCTGACATGGGAGCAAGGACGGAATCCATTCTACGACATTACGGTGAGGCCTCATGTGAACGCGTTCGAGGCAGCCAGACGAAAATTGATGGCTCCATTCGCTGTGCTGCGCGCATGCTGCTTCTGGGGGAGTCTCATCTTGTACGGCTTGTACGTCAATGCCGTCTTCTACTGCGTGCGGAATGAGAAGCAGCGGCACGCGGTGCTAGTCCCTACGACCAGAGTTGCCGCGCGCCTTGTGCTCTGGTTCTGTGGCTTTTCCATCACAGTCAGCGGATGGGAACGCCTGCGTGCGGCACAGCAGTCGGTGGCCAGAGCGGCGGGCTCGTACGTGATTGTCAGCAATCATGTGACCTACATGGACATCATGGTCTGCGCCGCAGTGTTCGGCCCATACGCTGCCGCAGCACGGCACGACCTGCTGTCCTGGCCCATCGTCGGCCCGCTGGCACGCAGTTGGGGGGTTGTTGGTGTTGTCCAGAGCAGCATCCGGGAGAAAGAGCTTGCGGCGACGCATGGCGGGGGAGGAGGGGCGAGCAGTGCCAAGGGAAATGGCGTGAACAGAAGTAGCGGTGGCGGTGCCATGGAGGCGTCTTCATCCGTCGACAGCTTAGCTTCGCTGGGCACATCCACGCCGACAGCGTCCCCTGCGCGTGGCACTGGCGGCACGGAGGCACCTCCTGATAGAGCGTCCTCAGCGAAGGGTGCTGCCGCCGTGTTGGCGGCGCGGGCGCGGCTACCGGGCAGTGGGGACACCCTCCCGCCAGTGTTAGTCTTCCCAGAGGCCACTGTCACATGTGGCTCCTGTCTGGTGGCATTCCGCAGTGGCGCCTTCGTTGCGGGCGTGCCGGTGCTGCCGGTGACATTGAGATACAGTCGGCCGAACGGAGAGAGCGAGGCGTGGGTGGCGCCATACAGCACGGGCCAACATTTCTGGCACAGCATGTGCGCCTGGGGCAAGAACGTGGACGTCCACATCCTGCCGCTGCATTTGCCGAACCAGGAGGAGCAGGCGGATGCGGCAATATACGCAGCAACTGTGCGGCGAGCCATGGCTGCTGATCTGGGCGTGCCTGCGCTGGACACCTGGTCTGTAAGGGACTCCCACCAGTTGAACGCCGACCTCGCGAGGGCAGCAGCCACGGGCGCAACAGTGGCTATACACAAAGCGTCTACATCGTAGTGTGGAATCTCTCATAGCATTCGCATTCACTCTCTGTTCATCCTGTCCAGTGTCGGAGTCGTGGCCACGTTCAGGCAGCAGCCAGCAAGCTGGGCTCCATGCCCGGCGGCGCCTGGTAGCCCATCAGGTTCATGAACGTTGCCGTGATGTTCGCCAGCCCGGCATCTGGCAAGTCGTCGCGGAACTGCACCCCCGCAGGCAAGCCTGGCCCGCCTATGGCTACTGGCACGGGCGCCAGAGTGTGGCTTGTCAGCATCGCAAGACTGCCATCCGCGTTCTTGACCGGCTTGTTTGTCTTCTTCTCGCGCTGCACCATGTCGTCTGCGTTGCCGTGGTCAGCGGTGATGAGGAACACGCCGCCCATGCGCTCCACCTCAGCCAGCAGAGCGCCCACTTGAGCATCAACCACCTCGCAGGCAGCCACAGTGGCGCCCAAGTCGCCGGTGTGGCCAACCATGTCCGGGTTTGCGTAGTTCACGCGAACCACGTCGAACTTACTGCTACGCAGCGCCTCGATGCCTGCCGCCGTGATCTCAGGCGCCTTCATGGCAGGCGTTGTGTTGAACGGCACGTTATCGGATGGGATCTCGACGTACGTCTCCAGCTTGTCATCGAACATACCGCTGCGGTTGCCGTTCCAGAAAAAGGTGACATGTCCGAACTTCTGGGTCTCGCTGCACGCGAACGTCTTCAGTCCGTTGCGGGACAGCCACTCGCCAGAAGGGCGGTCGATGGCGGGCGGCGGCACGAGGAAGTTTGAGGGCAACTTGAGGTCCCCATCGTATTGCATCAGCCCCACGAACCGCAGCTCCTTCGGCACGCGCTCGCGGTCAAAGTGGGTGAACCGCTCCGGCTCAGTGTACTCGAACGCCTTGCTGAGCTCGACCATGCGGTCAGCGCGGAAGTTGAACAACACAACCGCATCGCTGTCCTCGATCGTGCCCACCGGCTTGCCCGCCGCATCGACGATGACGAAGCTGGGCAAGTACTGGTCATTGGCCTTGATCTGAGAGCGCGGAGAACGATGTCAGTGGGGAATGCGCGAGATGGCAAACAATGACACAGGGCCAACCTTGCGCAGCTCCGTGACGGCAGTCACCGGGCTGAGAGTCAGAACAGACAGTGCGCGCATGGTCAGCTTCGTGTGGGGCGAAGAGCACAGACACACAGAGAGAGTGGAATGACGCACTCCGTGAAGGTGTGCTCTGCCTTGCCCAGAACGTGTGCCTGCCAGCCTCGCTGCACCATGGGCCAGTCCGCCTCGTAGCTGCACAGAGAGAGAAACACGAGGCGCATGTAAGACGGTGCTGAGCGTGACTGGGAAAAAGGGGCGCACGGGGCGAGCGCACCGGTCCATGGTGATGTACATGCGGCCACCGCCGGAGGCGACGGCTGCGTCCACGCCGCCAGCGCGGAGCTCCTCCAGCACCTGCAGATGAGTGCGCGTGTCATGGCGAAGCACGAGTTAGCGTCAGAGCCCTGTGCGTTTGCGGGCGCTGTGGGCGGAAAGCGGGGCGTTGTACCGTCTCGAGCTCCGTGGTGTCGGCGACCGAACTGCCGTCAGGCACGTCGCGCCCGTCCAGCAGGATGTGCACCCGCACTCGCTTCGCCCCACTGCGCTGGCAGCCGCGAAGCACTGCGGCCGGAAAGGAGCGACGCGTTGCGTGCGATGAGTCAGAGCCAGTTGCTCATAAAGTGCACACAGCCTCGACCAGTCCACCACCGCCGCCGTCCAAGCACGTCTCGCGCGAGAACGAAAAACGAGCGAGAACAAAGGCGGTGCATGCGAAACTGCACCCACGCACGGAGTCACGGTAAAACACGCACGTTGGTGGAGCTGGTTGGCTCGCGAGTGCACGCCGCCAGAAGACAAGAGCCCGATGAAGTGCACCGTGTGTGCCTCGAACGCGGCGCTGATGTACTTCCACCCGCCGTGCTGGAAGAGCGAGCCGTCAGCCAGCGCGCGGTCCACGAGACGAGCGCCTTGGTCAATAAGCTGGCCGGCTCCCAGTGCATTGTGGCCGACCTCGGAGTTGCCCATGTCGTCCCAGGTGGGCAAGCCCACCGCCGGGCCGTGCGCCTTGACGGTGCGCCACCGGGACGGGCCTAAAGCGCGCAGGGCGTCCACGTGCGGCGTGTTGGCCACGTGCGTGGCGTTGTACTCGTCCTTCACTGCGTTCTCGCCCCACCCGTCGAGGATGCAGACCAGCACCGGCAGGCCGGTGGGGATCACGCCATGCGGCTTCAGCTGCCAGTCGGAGGAGGCCGCCATCGGTCGCGCGATGGGAGTTTCAGATCTCTACGCTGAGCTGGCACTCGTCTTGCTTCTTCTCGGAGCGCGTTTCCATGGACATCAACTCGCCTAGCAAGCGACTCCGACGCAGCGCTGCGCCTGCAGATGCGTCTGGGGGTCGCAAACGCAGAGGTGCAGGTGGCGGTGTTGACTCCGAGACTGCGTTGGACCAGTTCGCCCGCGACTGGCGTGACCTCGAGAGTGGCTTGCCGTTCTGGGCGCGTGTGCGCATGGAGGGCGTCGACCCTGGGGCGTTGCCGCTGCGCAAGGCGCTCTGGACAGCAGTTGGGTATCTGACCAAGTGGGCGAGGTGCAGCTTCCAATGCCCTTCGTCGGTGCGTTCTATAGAGGAAGCTGTTGCAGTCGAAGACCTGTGCCCGTCTACTGCTAAGCTGCTTTTCCCGTTCAGGTGGAGGCGCACTTCCAGGTCCACCGCCAAGTCTTGACAGCGCTGGCAGGCTCCACCAGCAGCTCTAGCGCTCACAGCGTGTGTCTCGGCCTTGCCGGCGACTGCATGTGGATGCGCGACTCGTGGACGAGCTGGCAGACTGGAGACGGACTGCAGAGGCTGTTATCACTTGTGGATGCTCTGGTTGCGAACTTGGAGACGCCGCTGCACAACGCCACGCCTACAAACATGGCGTGGGTCTTCCAGGCACGCGCATTGTTGCCTGCCTGCGCTGCGCTGCGCATCATCACCCGCACTGACATGATGTCGCTCTCTTTCTCTGGGGCATCGGGGTATACTGTAGTCCTACTTGCCGGACATGGTCACCTACTCCTCGCCCGTCGCCTTCCTGCGCGCATTCCGGCGCCCAACATCCGGTCCATTCGCATCGCAGACGCCGCTGGTGGGCGCGTTCAGCGTGGCGAACAACCACTCGGCGGACATGGGGCCTCAAGGGTGCGTCTTTGTTTGCGACACAAACACTCGCCCTGCTCTGCCGCTCATCATCCGTGCTGAGACACGCGCGTTGCGTCCTGTATTGCAGCGCGTGCGATACGTTGGAGTTGCTGGATGAGGAGCGGATACCGTACAGTGGCATGAGTCTCCCGGAGAAACCCCACACCTGGTGCATGTTCAGGCGCGGAGTCAGTGGGAGCAGCCACAGCAGCTTCAGACGCGCTGTCAGCCCTGGACGGAGGAAGAAGGCGCAGAAAGCGGCTGACGTTGATGGGGCCTCACCAACGCCGCCAAAGGAGTTGAAGGTGGGTGTCTACTCCGCGACTTGGGGCGTCAACTTCCCGGACAAGGCGGACGCATGCGCAAAGGAAGGGATTCACATCCACATGGTGCCTGGTCTCACGTCTGCGCCGCCTTCCGCTTCGGGAGTGGACCTCTCTGATGCACTGGCAGCATTAGAGGGCATGGCGAACGCTGGATGCGGCCTGCGTATTGTGTCCATCCACTGGGGCCACGAATTCGAGGGATACCCGACTGTGTGCCAGATGCGCGTGGCGAGACAGCTGGTCGCTGCTGGCGCAGACATCGTGCTGGGTGCGCACTCGCATACGCAGCAGCCAGCTGAAGTGCTGCTCGTGAACGGCTACACCGGCGCTTCTCCGGACGAAGCGTCTGTCCTGGAGCAGCTCCCGCAGTGGTGCCGCCTGGAGGCAGTGGATGGGCCTCCAAGGAAGGCGCTCGTGCTGTACGGCATGGGTGCGCAAGCTTGCGGTTGCCTCCTTCACGAGTCAATGCTGTGTGTTCTGACACCTCTCTTCCTGATGGGCTCAGGTAACTTCTGTAGCACCATGTTCAACGAAATATGCCGCGTGGGCTTGCTCATGACACTACGCGTGAGTCCTCCCACCAACGCAAACAGCAATCACCCGTGGTCGTGGAGTCTTCCGTCCTGGCATTGGCTCTACAACGACGCTGCTGTCATCCGCGGCGCTACGTGGGCACGAGGCACGCCGCGGCGGCTCATCCACATTGCTTCTGATGGGGCAGAGGCATGGGCAGCGAGTACGGAGGCAAAGACACTGGCTTCTCGCAAACGCAAGCTCGTGGATTTCGTGCGCTGTCATGTCACTGGAGTAGGGCCGGATGCGCAGCATGCGGCAAAGGCGGCGGCGCCAGAGAGGAAGCTGCCGCCACCGATGTGGCTATGAAGTCTTTTTTGGAGGCATGATTGCAGCCTCCATCGCGCCCACACTGAGCTGGACACGCACTCATGGAACACATGGAGGACAGACGTGGGCCTCGACTGGCGGCGATGGCACCTTCGCCCATTCACTCGTGCAAAGAGCCAACTGGAGGATGTCCCTGTGACGTCACGCCATTTAGTAGCCCCTCTCGAGATCAAGTAACTTCCGGTTGGACCGTACAATTCAGGTGTGGGCGTGTGCGTGTGCTGCGCTGGCCACATGCTGTGTGATGTAACCTTGTCAATTGACACGACGTGACTTGGTCGACTGTGAACCACAGAACCGCGGCAGACAAACCACACCACCAATGCATTGTGCTCCAGTCATAAAAATGTCACAGCCAGTAGCTGGATGCGGACACTGTCTTTCTTGCACCCCGCAGCCACTTCTCGGTACGTGAAGCCTTCGTGGCCTGCTGCCTGCCGTCGCCGCCACACGCATTCGCATCGCAGTCGACCACTCCTTCCACGCGGCACATCCGTGTGGTTGTGTGCTGTGGTTACTTCCTGGGAAATCAGCGGCCAGCGGCGCTGTTGGAGCTGCCATGGCTATCGGCGATCACGAACAGACAACACGGTTCACGCATATTGACTGACGCCCCATAATCCTGCCTCCTCGTCTACTTCCGTAGATGTTCTCTGCCATCAGGCACTGTGCGCACGCAAGCGCAGCGAGACGGCCGCATCGTCCGTTGCAGCTGCTCTGGCTGCCGCTCACAAGACTGCTGCTGCTGTCGCGGCAGCGGCACGCATCGTTGCGCAGCAACAGAATCAGGCACCATGCGTCGTGTTCGGACGTGCCTGCGACGAGATGGGTGGTGAAGGGGCGGGGTTGGCTCCTGGAACACCCGAAGGGACACGGCCACTGGTTGCTGGCTGCTCGCCGCCAGCCAGCCCTCCGCCCCGGGAATCATGTGTGTCGCCTATCTCCGCACTACTGTCAGCACGGCAGATCCGTCAAGCTGTGGCCCGCGGATCTGCCCAGGGTGTCATCAAGCCGCTGTCTATTGAGCTGCCTCACCGGTACACGAACATCGCGCCTGATGAGGAGACCGTCCACATCATCTCCACCGGCTTGGAGCTGCCTCTCTTGGACGCTGACGATGACATGACTGCTGTCAGCGTGGCGATGGATGCGGATTTATGCGACAACGACCACTGTGCACTTTGCGCTGAAGATGGTACCACTCTAGATGAGCCCCAGCAATTGGAGACGGATGCATTCGCATGCGCGGTTGTGGCAACAGCTTCGGCCATGCAGTGCAGCGCTGCCGCGAGCGGGGGCCCCAGTGCCAGTGAGTCTGCCATGATGGACACCCCCAAGAGACGCAAGCGCACACGCATGCGTCCGGCATCTCCGCTAAGTGACCGTGGCACATGCAGCTCACCAGAGAACGACGCCCAGCAGTTGCAATCGCCGTTCGGAGTACTTGCACCACAGCCGTATGCGTCGTTGGCGCAAGGTGCAGAAGGCACCTCTGACACCGGCAGTGATGTGTTGGAGACGCTGCTGGGACACACGGTGGCTGGCTGGATGCAGCGGCCGTCACGCGCGCAGGTCACTCTCTGGGCCTTATCCTAGATCTAGCAATGGGTGCGTGGGATCACAAGACAGTAACACGCCACCGCGCCGACAAGACAGAAAGTATGCGCTATCGTTCATCTATGCCACACGCAATTTGTGTTTTCCAGTTGTAAAGACGTGTCTTGTCTACTCTGTTCGCTGCCGCACTCGTCGACCCTCTCCATCAGCCCCCTCTGTGTCAATATCAGTAGGCGGCGCAGGCGGTGCACCTGTTGCGAGTGTCATCATGGCCGCCTCAACCAGCGCAGGCGATGCGGCCTTCAGATGCCGCCATCCTTCGGTGGCCATCACAGGAACTGCGTTCGATGCCACAAAACGCAGCGCAGCGTCCTTCAACGCGGCCGCGCCGTGCTGCTCTGCAAGTGTCAGCGTTGGCCACGCTCAGCGACTCAGCGAGTGTGCTCTCGCAGATGGCCCGCAATCGGGGAAGACCGTAATGGTCGGCTGCGTTCAGCAAATGCTGCGCCTCCTCAGCCGATTCAGGCGCCAGCTCGTCTGTGTAGATGAAGGTGAGCGTCCGTCGCAGCGTGTGCTCGTCAATCTCAGGCGGAACAGGCACGTTGTCAAGGCTGCATGCCAGGGGGCCAGTCAAATGAGCCTTCAGAACAGGCGAGCGGGCGCACAGTATGGGGGAATGTGCGCTGATATGCACAGCGCCGCAGCGCAGCGTCACGTCCGCGCCTTCGCCGCTTGCCAGCAGAGATGCGAGGTCTGACAGTGCACTTGGTGGCGGGATAGGCAGAACGCTGACGCCAGCCACGCGAGCGACGCCCTGTTCCACCACCACCAGCTGCGTTGACTTCAGTGTGGCCGTCGCCTTCATAATGCCGCCAGGAAAGTAGACGGCCGGCTTGGCAAGCAACTTCTTGTGCGACAGAAAGTCAGTGTGGCCCAAAGCAGCACTGCTCCCATCTGGTGGCGGCTGCACGGTGGTGAACATATCAGCACTCAGTAAATCTTGCTTGTCACCAATAGACAGCGCTGCGTGAGGGGTGATAGTAGAGTTCGGTGTGCGCAGATGAAGGAAATGCGAGATGTGGCCTGCATCCTCGGCTTTAACACCGTTGAGGTACGCAATCAAGCGCCATTCTTTGCCGAGTGCGCTGAAATCAGGGCTATGCAGCCGTCCCGCTGCGCCGTTCGCGGCGCCAGTGAAGGAGTCTGGTGTCAGCCCCTTGATGTGCCACGTGAAGCACACTTCATCCGCCTCGTTCAAGAGTGTAGTAGCCGCAATGTCGAGCTTGCGCTTCGTCCCTGCAGCCGCCATGCGCCCCGGCGAAGGGGAAAGGGTATCTGCTGATGTCAGCACTCACTTGCGCCCTTCTCCTTAGCGCTCTTGCGAGCCAATCACGCGCAGGATGGATTGAAACATACGTGGCAGCGAGACCATGGCAACACACATCGTGCCGTGTGCAGTACACCAGCCACTGCCGCGGCAAACACAGAGCAGCGCACGCGCAACGCGCAACCACGGCCGAGGCGTCTGCTCAACAGTCGTTTGTGGCGCACTTACACGTGCTAAGGTACGCTGCGTGTTCCCCACTCCTTGGGGCTGTCTTGAAACTGCGCGTTCTTTTCTCTGTGACTGGGCATGCCCCACCACTTCTCGAGTCTGACTCCCAGCGCACAAACACCGGGGCCGCAGCCTGCGAGCAGCAGCGGCGAGGCCACGTTCGTGACGGTGTCGCCTGACGCACGAGACGCGTGGCGCCTGGACGCGGTAGCCCAACTCATCGCCAGGCGCGTGGACCCTTGGCGAGCACAGCCGACCTTGACGCGCACACTGACGCCCCTGTGCTCGCAGTGGCGGTGTGGGCTGCATCCCGACAGACACGCTCACAGCCCTCGTCTGTGACGTCGAGGACCGGAACGCAGTCGCGCGCTTGTACGCCGCAAAAGACGTGTCCAACCCGCTGAAGAAGCCGCTGTCGCTGCTGTGTCGGGGTCTGGATGACATCGCGAAATACACACAGGGCTTGCCTGGCGGCGGCGGTGGCCCTGACGCGCCGAACTTGTTCCGCATCGCAAACGCGGTCCTGCCTGGACCGTACACGCTTCTTCTGCCAGCCAGCAAAGCGCTGCCCAAGAACTGCGTCCTAGATAAACGCGGCACGCCAGTGTGCAAGCTTCGTCGCACAGTGGGCGTGCGCTTGCCAGCGCATCCAGTGACGCAGGCGTTGCTGGAGCGCTTGGAGCGGCCGCTGCTGTGTACGAGCGTCGACTGGCCAATGACTGATAAGATGGCTTTCGCGAAAGCTAGCCGGACTGCGAAACTAGACTTCGTGGTGACTGTGGACACGCACGGAGGCGACCCCACAGCGATGGCTGCCTCCCTTCCGAGCACAATCATCGACTTGAGCACCGGCATGCCGCGACTCCTGCGTCGGGGCGCGGGAGATTGGGAGCCGTGGAATGTTGACGGCGCGGAGGATTGCTCGGATGAGCCCTTCGACGCCACAGAAGACGACGAAGGGGAGACTTGATGAATGCAACAGAGGTGACGCCCCTCGCACGGGCAACATAATCGCATCGTCACAGGTTGCAAGCGCCACTCGCGTGTGCATGTAGGGCGCAGCGCGCACAAGCCACAGTCTGCAGAAGATGGCGACGGAGGAGGAGGACGTGCGTAGTCTCTACACTGTTTGTGGCTCGTGCATGTGTCGCCATGACTCAAACAACGTCGTCGCCCCGCAGGTGAGTGCGTTGGAGCGGATCCTGACCCGGGTCGCGCTCACAGAGGACAGTCAGCTGGAAGGCGTCCTATCAAAGCTTCTCCCGCGAGTCATCGAGAAGTTATCCACTCCACATGCACGAGTGCGACAGGTGCGGCTGTGTGCAGAGCACACGACAGAGCGGCGCTGCTCTGTGCTGCTGTCATACTTTGCCTTTCCGGAGGGCGTTGTTATAGGCCAGTGCGACTCTCGTGGCGCGCGTCTGACTTGCATTCTGCTTGTGCGAGCAGAAAACGCTGGAGATATTGTCTCACGTCAACAAGAGGGTGCGCGACCACGCGAACATAACGCTGCCGCTGCCAGCTCTAGTGGACGTCTTCACGTCCGGACAAGCCATGGTCAAGAACTTCGCGCTCGTCTACGTCGAGCTCGCGTTCGACCGTGCAGACGATGCGACACGCTTAGCTGTAGTCTCGCAACTCTTTCGCGGCGTCGGGGCTGCGTCATCGACCCACAAGGCCATGGTTCTTCGATTGGGAGTCAAAGCACTGGAACCGCACGCAGATAGCACTGCCGCCTCGCGGCTCCTGGGTCCCGATTGGGCGACAACGCCTGATACCGTGCGTGAACGCTACCCGTTCACTGATGCCGCCACAAGTGATGGGTCCGCCTTCTGGCGTTTCGCGCTTGATGTGATGCTGTCTACGCCGCACATGCCGCCAGCGGCGCCAGCCCCCACGATGGGCCTAGCAGGCAGTGCAGCCGTAGCGATGCCGCCACTGAGTGCTGCAGTCGCCGCCGCTGCTGCTCAAGCATCAGGTCCTTCTCCGGGCTTGTCGCCTGCGGCAGCCGCCAACGTCGATGGCAAAGCGCCCGCTAACTCTGCTGTCCTCCAGCGCCGCAAGCTCGCGCTCCTGAACCTTTCCGCTGCTGCTGAAGTGTCGCCGCGTACGTGCATGATGATCTACCTCGCCGCGGCATCAGACACAATTCTCACCCCCGTCGCCTCTCGCGGCGAAGAGCTCCTCCGCCGCCGCATCGCGGTGGACACCATCCGCCCAGCAGTCGATCTTGAAGATGCGGGCGTTATCGCGGAGCTTATCGCCGCGTTCCTAGGAGACGATCCGGCCTCGTTGGCCGGCCCCCAGAACGTGCGCTCTCCAGCTTCCACATCCCTCCGCATCCGCATCCTGGCTACGCTCTGCCGAAGCATGGCGGCTGCTTGCGTGGGAGCACGCGCGCTGGAAGTGCTCACCGCCGCGCTGGGGATCACAGCGACTGGCGCTGCGGTGCCGATGGCGACTGAACCAGCAGCTATCCCCGCCTTGCCTCCGCCTCCGCCGAAGCTACGCGCTAGCGGCATGGAGTTCGCTGTGTGGACACTTCGTCATGCGCCTGCCGATGTGCTCGCGCCTCTCGCCCCAGATGTGCTTCAGGCGCTATACGTCATGCTTGACGAGGCTCCGGGCGGGGACACGCTGACACTGCGCAGCTTCGCATATAGCGCCATGGGCCAGCTTGCGAACCGCATGCCTGCGCTGGTAGCAGCCTCTGGCGACGCCGCAACGCGCGTGCTGACCGCACTGGCCAGCGAGCCGTCAGGTGTGCGCGCTAGTGCAGCGGAGGCGTCTGCAGCGCTGTGTAGCGCATACGCATCCAGCGCCTCTCAGCCTGTCAAGGCTTCTCTGAAGCCGCTCCTTCGTGACGGTCTCGCGCACAGTGCACAGCAACAAGTGCCAGACAGCGTGCGCGCCGCCTCCATCCGCTTGCTCAATGCACTGTTCCCCTTCGCGGACGCGGAGTGCCGCGCACTGTGCATCGCAGCAGCAGGCGACGCGAAGCTGGAAGTGCGTGAGGAGGCGCAGCGAGGACTCCGGCCTCGCACCAAAGCAGACATGTTTCCATCTCTGGACGATGTCTTGGCTGCGCTTCAAGCTGCATACCCGCGCTTGGCGGCTGCATCCCGCGCACTGGCCGCGCACACTGGCGCTGATAATGCAGGCGGCGGGTCCATGCAATCCCTGCTGTTGCCGCCGCATGGTGTGTCTGCAGGCATCACCTTCTTGCGTGCATGTCGCGCGTTCCATAGCACTGATGGAGGGGCTGCGAAAGCTGAGCTGGCGCCACCCACGTACCGCGCGTTCTGCGAGATGGCGCTCGTGCGGGAAGCGCCACCTGAAGTGTGGCTCGCTGCACTTTCTGCCCTCCGCGAAGATGCTAGCGCAGCGCCAGAAGCTGCATGCGCGCTGTACGCAGGCCGCATCTCTTGGCTACGATCTATCGCGGCGACGCACACACAAGCGGATGTCAGGCGCTGCGTGGCTCAAATGATCGCTGCGGCAGCACGAGGCCTGGCGCCTGATGCATGCGCCAGCCTCGTATCGTCTCTCTCCGCCGTCGTGTCCAGTGGCACTGGTGCATCTGCTGCCAGCGTCCCTGGCGCCGTGTCATCTGGTCGGTTGACGTTCGAGGAGGTTGACGCTTCGACTGCAACGCTCGGATTCGTGCTCGCTGCAATCACTGAGATCCAATCACAGGATGGCTGCCTCGCCTCCGGCGTGCACGCGCTCCTGCGCACACTACGTGCAGCGGCAGGCAAAGATGTGCCACTAGCGGGGACGGCGGCGTCTGCATTGGGCCATGCAGGCCTCCAGCAACCACTGCCTTTGCCAGACGGCGCCGCAAGCGAGCCGCTCCAGCAGGTGGCGGCGGAGGAGCAGCCCGTGACTAAATCTATGGTTGTCGCGGCGTTGTCCGACCTTTTGAAGAGCGCGAAAGACGCGCACGTTCAAGGCCAGGCCGCCCGAGCACTGGGGCATCTCGTCGCTGGCGATCCGGGAAGCTCAGCAGTGAATGCTCCTTCAGTGGAAGCACTCCTCGGATGCACTGAATTGGCGGCCAAGGCTGAAGCGCTAATGTTCGCCATCGGCGACGCATTGTCCGCTGCGTTTGGGGGCGTCCGTCCTGACGGCGTTCGCGCAGAACTCATGGGCGACGGAACATCGGATGCTACGCTTGGCATGTCTGCGCGTGGTGAAGACTCGGCCGGCGGCGACGAGGACGATGCGATGGACGAGGACGGTGAAGCGACTGCAGCGCCGGCAAAAGTGGATGACCCGCCTGGGCGTGTCGCCATGCAGACTGTCATCCTGGACAAGTTGCTCACCGTCTTGGCGGTCAGCACACGCCCGGGTGATAGATGCTGCGCCGCAGCGTGGCTTCTCGCGCTGGTGGTGCGCACTCAGCCGCCTGCAGTGACTGAAGGAGTCAGCGCACGGCCAGGCCGGGGCGCATTACATCCGTCGCTGGCGCCTAAAGTCCCCGACATGCAGCGCGCATTCACGGCGTTGCTGGGCGATAGCAGCGATGTGACGCAGGACTTGGCCTCTCAGGGCTTATCGGCCATGCATGCTGCTGGCGATGCGTCTACACGGCAGCAACTCGTCGCTGCGCTGGTAGGCACACTGACGGGCGACCCGGTGGTCTCAGCCGCTAGTCGGTCGGCGATCAAAGTGGATGCAGACACTCAAGTGTTCGAGAAGGGGGCTCTAGGCACAGACGCCCCAACTGCAGGCAAATCCTCCTCCGCTGCTGGTGGTAGCGGCACTTCCTCGTCACTGAGCACGTACAAGGAGCTGTGCTCTCTCGCCACGGAAATGGGGCAGCCGGATCTCATCTACCGCTTCATGGAGCTCGCAAACACTGCCAA
>Ga0164296_1001333_pt1 | contig 26543 bp, 24 predicted proteins | sample GEODES057metaG_FD_113533 | JGI IMG/M metagenome (GOLD analysis project Ga0164296, IMG submission 113533) | Dystrophic lake water microbial communities from Trout Bog Lake, Wisconsin, USA - GEODES057 metaG | ecosystem: Environmental > Aquatic > Freshwater > Lake | place: USA: Trout Bog Lake...
AACGCCATGAGCGACACGGTGCTCGTCTACCCGGGCATGCCGGGACCCATGACGCCTGATGCAGACCTCTGGGGACTCAGCGCGCTCTATCGGAGCTACGAGACGAACGATGGCTACATTTTCTTGGCAGCGCCACAAGAAAAGGAATGGCAACGTCTCGCTGCAGCTCTCGCTCCCTACGCAGACCTTGGAGGTGATGCACGATTTGCAAGCAGTCGCGATCGGGCTGACAACGATGCTGCGCTGGCAAGCGCGTTGGCAGCAATTTTCTGCACTCGCTCGAAGCGCGAGTGGGAGCCGGAACTTCTCGCTCAGAACGTGGGTTGCATGGCGGTTGAGACGGGCATGGTCGAAGCGATACTGAGCGGAGAACTTGGTGCAGCGCATGGTTACCTGGCGCCAACCGATCACCCCACCTTTGGCGAACACGATCGGGTCGCCCCGCCGCTGCGATTTTCACGCTCGAAGACAAAGGCGGACGGTAGCACCCTGGCTGGCGCAGCAACTCGAGCCCTTCTTACTGAGATTGGCTACGACGAAGCCCAGATTGATGATCTGATCGAACGCAAGGTTGTCGCAACGAGTTAAGCGGTTGGCGTGCGTTCGAGAGTCGATAGCCTCTCGAAGGTGCGGTTTACCAACATCTTTGTGACGGGCGCTTCTGGCTATGTCGGTGGTCGTCTTGTTCCTGCGCTTCTTGCCGCGGGCTGCGAGGTCAGTTGTGTCGTTCGAACCCCAGCAAAACTTGATGCGGCCCCCTGGCGTGACCGTGTCACCGTGCATGCGGGCTCTGTAGGAGACGATCTCACGGAAGCGATGTCGGGTTCAGACGTTGCCGTCTACTTGGTTCATTCCATCGGCCAGGGCGATGACTGGGCGGAACAAGAACTTCGTGACGCACGAAACTTTGCGCGATGTGCCGCCCGTGCAGGCGTTCAACGCATTGTCTATCTCGGCGGACTGGGTGATGACCATGATGCGCTGAGTGTGCACTTGAAAAGTCGGCACGAGGTGGGGAGTGAGCTCGCTTCGACGGGAATCGAAGTGATCGAGTTGCGTGCCGGCGTCATTATTGGCTCGGGTTCGGCGAGTTTCGAGATGCTTCGCTATCTCGTCGAGGTCCTTCCCGTCATGGTGACGCCCCAATGGGTGTCAACAAAGTGTCAACCAATCGCCATCGCTGACACCATCGCGGTGCTCGTCAATGCCATTGGGGCTGAGGGCGATCATGCCGGCGTGTTTGAACTTGGTGGGCCTGATGTCGTGAGTTATGCCGAAATGATGGCGCTCTATGCACAGGTTGCCGGACTTCCTCGTCGACGTTTGATAAAAGTGCCATTCCTCACACCGCGCCTCTCCGCTCATTGGGTCGGACTTGTGACGCCGGTTCCGGCGCTCCTTGCAAAGGAACTTGTTGAGTCGCTCGTGAACGAAGTTGTCGTCACGGGCGTGCCCGCGGCGGAAACCTTTGGCTGTACGCCGCTCCCACTCAAAATGGCCTTCGAACGAGCACTGGCGGCCATTGCTGACGACAACGTCCCGACGACTTTTGTAGATGCCGACCTCTTGCATTTCGCACCCACGCCAACAGATCCTGAATGGGCTGGCGGCACGGTGCTCCGTGACGTACGGACGATGACGACGACTGCCAGCGACGAAGAAGTCTTTTCATCGCTCACTGCCATCGGCGGTGAACGGGGTTGGTACTCCGGAGAGATGCTCTGGAAATTGCGGGGTCTGATGGATCTCGTTGTAGGAGGACCGGGCTTGCGACGCGGTCGAAAAGCAACGCTCAACATCGGAGAGGCTGTTGATTTCTGGCGCGTGGAAGATTTGGTTGCTCCAAAGCGTCTGCGGCTTCATGCCGAAATGCGCCTTCCTGGAGAAGCCTGGTTGACGTGGGAACTTGTGGGATTGGCCAATGGCACGCAAATTACGCAGACAGCCGAATACCGCCCGCGAGGGCTCTTTGGTCGCCTGTATTGGCTCGGCGTAGCGCCTTTCCATCGCTTTGTCTTCCCAGGCATGCTGGCGGGGATCGTCAAAGATGCCACTCGTCGTAGCCGAGTGAGCTAGGACGAGGCACGGTGCTCAGTTCTTTTCATCCGCTTCGCTCAAGGAATTTTTCCCTGGTCTGGTCTTCGGCGCTGGTTTCAAATGTTGGCACGTGGATCGAAACCGTTGCTCTGGGCACATTGATCGCCACCACGACACACTCTGCTCTGTGGACTGCTTTGGTGATGGCTGCAGGGTTCTTGCCGATGGGGCTTTTTGCGCCACTCGGTGGCGTCTTGGCCGATCGGTTCGATCGCCGCCGCTGGCTGATCGTCACCACCATTGCGGAGACTGTGGTCGCAGCGGTTCTGGCGTTCGTTGTTGCGCTGCACCGCGATCCAGTTTCGGTTCTTGTGCTCCTCTCGTTTCTCGGAGGTTCAGCCGGTGCCATCGGCTTTCCTGCTTATCAAGCGATGCTGCCCGATTTAGTGGAGAAGGGCGATCTGCTTGCCGCCATTTCACTCTCGTCGGCGCAGTGGAACATGGGCCGAGTGTTGGGACCGGCTGTGGCGGGCGTCATTTTGGTGCTCTGGTCGCCGGCAGCCGCCTTTTCAATCAACGCTCTTTCCTTCTTTGCCGTCATCGGTGCACTGTGTTTTGTCCGACTGCCCTTCAGACCGCGATCGGGCACCCACGAGAGCGTGCTTGAGCGTCTTCGCTCCGGCGCACGAACTGCCTTTGCCGAGCCGGGTTGTCGTGCTGCCATTGTGTTGATTTCGCTCGTGGCCTTGATTGGCTCGCCTTTCATCGGCCTCATCTCGGCAATGGCAATTAACGGTCTCCACCAAAAGGCTGGCGGCCCTGCGGTCTTGACGACCGCGCAAGGTGTTGGGGCTGTCCTTGGTGCACTGTGTATTGCTCCTTTGGCGAAGCGCCATGGGCAACGCGTGGTAATCGTGTGTTCTCTGCTCGGACTGGGTGGTGCACTGATGGCGTATGGTGCGGCGCCGAGCCTTGTGACTGCGGCGTTCGCTATCGGGCTGGTCGGTGCGACCTACATCGGCGTCCTGTCTGGGCTCAACGGTGTCGTCCAACTCCGAGCTCCTGAAGAGGCTCGGGGGAGGGTATTGAGTCTCTTCATGATGGCGTTGGGGACGATCTATCCACTCGGCCTCATCCTTGAAGGCGCCCTTGGCCAAGCCATCGGTATCCGGCTGTTAACGGCATGTACCGGTTTGGTTCTCCTCGTCGTTTTTGGCATCCTTGGCATCTTTGCCAGAGGAATTTTTCGCTCTCTCCGTCCTTCAGAAGGTGAAAAAAATTCTGAAATCCTCGACCTCGCCATTCCAGAAGTTGCTGAAGTAGATCTCGGAGTCTCCCTGCGTGTCCACGAGGAACGCGCGACATAGCTCCTCTGGCATGGCGATAGGGTCAGTGGAGCCTTTGCCGCCCCCCCTTCGGCAGAGAAAAGGAGCGTTCGTTGTGCGAGGACTCGCAGCGTGGAGTATTCGGCACCGTCTGTTGGTCGTGGTGATCTGGGTCGCCATGTTGGTGACCTCTTTTGCCTTGGTAAACGGCGTTGGAACCACCTACAAAGATTCCTTCAATCTGCTCAATACCGAGTCGACGCGCGCGTACAACACTCTCACCGCAGCGGCACCCAAGATTTCTGGTGACCAAGAGCGCATCGTGTTCGAAGTTCCGGCCGGCCAGAACGTGAATGATCCCGCCACCAAAGACGCAGTCAACGCCATGTTGGAGAAGGTGGCTGCCCTGCCTCGAGTCGGTGGTGTCTTGTCGCCCTATACAGCGCTTGGCGCCCAGCAAATCTCAAAAGATGGCCGCATCGCGTATGCCGTCGTGACCTTTGACGTTCCTGGTTTCAACATCACGGACAAGCAGTCCAAGCAATTTGTCGCCACGGCCCAAAGCGCGGACAGTCCGAATCTGAAAGTTGCCGTCTCTGGTCAGATAGCGGAACAGTCAAACCCGCAGAGTGCAGGCGGGACTGGACCCGGAATGTTGCTTGCCGGACTCGTGCTCCTCCTCGTCTTTGGCTCGCTCTTCGCAATGGCCCTGCCCCTGGTGTCAGCGGGCATTGCGCTCGGGGTTGCCTATGGCGCCATTGGCATGCTGACTCATGGTCTCACTATCCCGACCTTCGCCTTCCAACTCACCTTGTTGATTGGTCTCGGCGTGGGGGTTGACTATGCCCTCTTTATCGTGACGCGACATCGCCAAGGTCTCATTGCGGGCCGAGACGTCACGAGTTCGATTATCACGGCAGTCGACACGTCGGGTCGGGCTGTCCTTTTTGCCGGCATCATCGTCTGCATTGCTCTGCTCGGCATGTTTGCCCTTCAAATCAGTTTCCTCTTTGGCATGGCAATCGCCGCTTCTATTGGAGTGGCGTTCACGATGCTGGCAGCCTTGACCTTGATTCCCGCGCTCTTGAGTTTCATTGGGCCACGAGTCTTAAGCCGACGTCAAAAGCGCAAGTTGGCTGAGTCTGGTCCTCGGGTGATTGGCGCTGGTGGGGGAGGTTTCTGGCAGCACTGGGCAACCTTTATGCAGAAGAAGCCTCTGATCCCTGCCCTCACTGCAATCATCATTGTGGTGATCATGACGATCCCCTTCTTTGGGATGCGCCTCGGGAATGCCGACCAAGGAAATGATCCACTCAACACCACGACACGACAGGCCTATGACATGTTGGCCACTGGTTTTGGACCCGGCTTTAACGGGCCCCTCCAACTTGTTGCGGTGACGACGACCCCGGCACAACAAGACACGTTCCGCTCGAGCGTGCTCAAGATCAGTTCCTTGCCAGGGGTGGCTTCGGTGAGTCCCGCTGAAGCGCTCCCGTCCAAGAACGGCACCACCGTCATGTTGGCAACGGTGACGCCAACCTCAGCCCCGCAAGACGTCGGTACCACTGCCCTGATTTCGACCTTGAGAAAACAAGTCCTGCCCGCGACCACCCAAGGTTCGGGGATGACCATCATGGTGGGCGGCATCACAGCGGTCTTCGTTGACTTTTCTGACACCATCGCCGCCAAACTGCCCCTGTTCGTCGGGGTCGTGGTGCTCTTCTCCTTCCTCTTGCTGGCGATCGTTTTCCGAAGCATCGTGATTCCCCTCACTGCAGCGTTGATGAACCTGCTCTCGATCGGAGCCGCCTTCGGCGTGATGACCGCTATTTTCCAACATGGCTTCCTCGGCTCGTTCTTTGGAGTGAGCAGAGCCGGCCCGATTGAGGCCTTTATCCCGGTGATGATGTTTGCCATCATCTTTGGCCTGTCGATGGACTATGAAGTCTTTTTGGTGACTCGCATGCACGAAGAGTGGCTGCGCACCGGAGACAATGCCACGGCGGTTCGAAATGGCTTGGCAGCGACTGGCAAGACCATTACGGCAGCAGCGCTCATCATGATCTTGGTTTTTGGTTCCTTCATCTTTGGTGGCCAGCTCATCATCAAGGAGTTTGGCGTCGGCCTTGCCGTCGGCGTTCTCGTTGACGCGGTCTTGATCCGTATGGCAATTGTTCCTTCCTTGATGCAACTTCTCGGCAAGGCGAACTGGTGGTATCCCAGCTGGCTCGAACGGATCACGCCGACGATCTCGGTAGACCCCGAGCAGCATGAGGAAGGCTTTGACATTGGCGAAGACGCAGAGGTCTTGTCAGTTTCTTGAGTTCGTAGCCCTTTGACGTGCGTCATATCTAAGGGCGTCGAAACGTAAGTGCACGGGTTTATGCGACTCGAGCATCCTCGGCTTGGTAGTTCGCGAGCAACTCGCGCTCGCCGTTCTTCGAAGGATAGAAGAACCACACGACCGCTGCGCCAAGCAGAATCAAGATGACGCCACTGGCATAGGCCCAATTCGCTCCTTGGAGAAAGGACGCCCGGGCACCAGCGATGATGGCCTTGGCATTTTGTGGCGACGCCTTTTGCGCAGCCGCGGCGGCGCTTGAGTAGGAGCGTTCAAGGAGATCTTTGGTCTGGGCAGAGACTTGCTGGCCCGAGGCAGTAATTTTTGCGGCGACAGCGCTTGCGTAGCCTGCAGTCAAAATGGCTCCCAAGATGGACTGCATGATGGAGCCACCCAAGTCTCGCTGCAGGTCTGCCGTTCCTGACGCCATGCCTGCGCGGTGCACTGGCACGGACGACGTTAAAGAGTGGGAAGCCGGAGTTCCGGCGAGTCCAACGCCAATGCCGATCAAGGCGAAGGCTAAGGCAACTTCGGCATAGTTCGATGTCGAGGTCCACAGCAGCAACATCACGACGAATGACGCAAGACAGGCGGCGTAACCCGCCAGGAGCGTGACTCGTGACCCGAATCGCTCAATCAGCTTTGCCGATTGCGGAGCGACAAGAATCATGGTTACTGCCGCAGGGAGCACGGCAGCCCCTGCTTTAAACGTGGAATAACCAAGAACGTTTTGGAGGTACTGCTGGCCCACATACATCGAGCCCATCAAGGTGCCAAAGACGATGAGGCCGGCCAGGGCCGCGACCCAGAACACTCTGCGGTGGGCTACGTGTAAGTCAAAGAGGGGGTTCTTCGCTTTTGTCTGACGGAAAAAGAACACACCGAGACCAACGAGAGCGATAGCGGCGGCGATCAACGTGACTTTGCCTTCGCCACTCACGGGAGCAAAATTGATGGCCAAAACAAGAGCCACAATCCCAATAACTGAGAACGTGCCTCCTAAGTGGTCCACTGATTCGGTGGTTTCGTTGACATGACTCGGCACAAAGATCACCGCGAGGACAAGCGCGCCAGCGGCAAGTGGCACGGTGATCAAAAAGACCGATCCCCACCAGCAATGGATCAGGATCCAACCGGCCAACACGGAGGCGAGGGCAACGGTTGAACCGCCGACCGCCGACCACAAAGCGATGGCCTTTGTTCGAGCCGGTCCGTCCCAAAGAGCCGTGATAAGGGCAAGCGTGGTGGGGAACGCCATGCCGGCTGCAACGCCGCCAAGCAGACGGGCCAAAAACAGCACGTCGGCATTGGGCGCCCACGCTGCCAATAGTGACGTCGGGATCGTAAAGGACATCCCAAGTATCAACATCATCTTTCGCCCGTAGCGGTCACCCACGGCACCGAGATAGAGCACCGTGCCAGCGAGACCCAGTGAAAAGCCAACGCTGATCAGGTTGAGTGCTGTTTGGGAACACTGAAAATGCAGACCAATGTCAGGAAGGGCAACATTTGCGACCGCAAGGTTCAAATTTGCGACTGCAGCAACTGAAATGAGGCCCGTCAGGACCCATGTCGCAAGTGCCGGTCGCTGTGACGGCTGCTCGGTGACCTGGCTCATTGCGTGCTCCTTGGAAAGTGGTCGAGACGGCAGGGATGTGTTCTTTTTGTGGCGGTGCATCCCGGAAACCGCAATTCGAACCGTAGTCGGGAGGCGTAGGCTTCGGGGTGAGGGTGTCAGAAAGAAGGGTCGAGATGGAGTTAGATGCGGAGATCGCAGCATCTCTATCGTGGCGCGCAACTCTTGGTCTTCCTGGACTTCGTGACATGACGCTGTCAGAGGCCCGAGAGGGTTATGACCAGGCGGCAGCGGTGCTCGACCCCGAGGAAGTTGCAGTTGGCGAGGTTCGCGATCTTGAAATTGCCATAGAGGGCACCACGCGTTCGGCGCGCCTCTATCGACCGCATGGCGTCGAAGGTGAAGGACCACTGCTGCTCTGGTTTCATGGTGGCGGTTGGGTCCAAGGAAGTCTCAGAAGCCACGACCGGGCACTTCGTCGCCTCACAGAAGCCTCAGGGGTCAGGGTGCTGTCTGTCGAATACCGACTTGCTCCTGAATGCCCCTTCCCTGAAGGTCTGAACGACGCAGAAGCACTTGTCGCGTGGACCGTTGCTCACGCGCACGAGCTTGGTGCGCTTGGACACAACATTGCAGTCGGGGGAGATTCGGCTGGAGCGACCTTGGCACTCGTTGCAGCGCTCGAATGTGCTCGAGCGGGGATTCGTCCGATGGCCCAGGTCCTCTGTTACCCCTCGTTAGGGCCCGAGTTGATGACGGAGTCGCATCACGACTTCGATCATGATTTTGGACTCTCAGCTGATGACATGGCGTATTTCTACGAGTTGTACCTTCCGGCTGGACAAAATCATGCAGACCCACGTGTCTCGCCGTTGCTCACCCCAGACTTGCACGAAGCGCCGCCGGCCATCATTGTGGTCGCCGGCTTCGATCCCCTTCGCGATGAAGGACTGGCCTTTGCGGGCTTGCTCGAGGGCTCGGGGGTCTCGGTTACTTTGCTCGACGAATCGAGCTTGACTCATGGCTTCCTTCGCCTTGGCGGCATACCCGCTGCTCGAGATGCGATTGGGCGTCTCGGGGATGCAATTCATCAGGCGCTTTGCTAGGGAGCGAGACCTTTCAAGAGCGCATCGAGAAAGACCTCGACATGTGTGTCGGTTCGTTCAATTTTGCCGATACCCATAATTTCAAGAGAAACCCAACCGTGGACAGACGCCCAGATCATGTGGGCCAAGAGGGCAGGGTCGTCGTCTCGTAAGACACCAGCCTGCTGGGCTCGCTTGACCGCAGCAACGAGGGCTTCAAACGCGCTCGCTGCAACTTCTTGAGCACCGAGGCTTGGCTCAAAGCCCGCAACGGCATGTCCAAACATCAATTGATAGAGCTGCGGATGGGCGAGACCCAGGGCCAGATAACGGCGCCCGGCCTCTACGAGTGCTTCGCGAGCGTCGTCGAGTGCAGCGATTCCTGTGAGGGCGGTGGCGAGTTCTGTAAAGCCGATACAAAAGAGTTCTTCGACGACGCCATTTTTCGAGGAGAAGCGGTTGTAGACGCCCATGGGAGCAACTCCCGCAGCAGCGGCAATAGATCGAACAGTGAGGGCTTCAGGACCAGAGGCTTCAAGAAGTTGAGAGGCGGCCTCTATGAGCGAGGCTTCTATTTCCACACTTGGCGTTCGACTGCGTGCCATTGCACCTAGTTCTAGCACATCGTGCTATAACTATGGCACATTGTTCTATAAAGAGTTCGTTGGAAAAATATTGCTCGAAAATTGGAGGAGCTCATCGTGAATGCACATCTTGCCCAGCAGCGGCGGTGGCTCATACTCCCCGTGCTGTGTTTATCGGTTTTCCTTGTGGTCGTTGACAACACCATCGTGAACGTGGCGCTGCCTTCCTTGAGTCGAGACCTTGGTGCATCGACAACGTCGCTGCAATGGATCGTTGACGCCTACTCGCTGGCCTTTTCGGGCTTGCTCCTTGCTGGAGGTGGGATAGGAGATCGCCTTGGGCGAAAAGGTGTGATGCAGGTTGGGTTGATCGGATTTGGCTTCTTCTCGCTCTTGGCTTCACTGTCGCACACCACCTCGGCATTGATCGCATCGCGTGCACTCATGGGCGTCAGCGCAGCATTTGTCTTTCCCGCCACGTTGGCAATTCTCACTAACGTCTTTACGAATCCAAGTGAACGACAAAAGGCACTCGGTATTTGGGGGGCTACCTCAGGACTTGCCGTGGCCTTTGGGCCCATTACCGGTGGAGCGCTCCTCGAGCACTACTGGTATGGCTCGGTCTTCTTAGTCAACATCCCTATCGTGCTGATCACATTGGTTGGCGGACAGTTGCTGATTCCTCGCTTGGCCTACGAGCGACCCGGGCGCTTTGATACTCGAGGCGTCGTTATTTCAACATCCGGGGTCACACTGCTAGTGCTGGCCATCATCGAAGGCCCTCAATGGGGATGGACGGCATCTGGCACCCTGGCCTGTTTCGTGGCTGCCGCCATTTTGCTGAGCACGTTTGCGCTCCTTGAACTTCGCACCGCCGAGCCCTTACTTGACGTCCGAGTCTTTCGCCTTCCCCGATTCAGCGCTGGCGCAGTCTCAATTTCTGTCGCATTCTTCACGCTGTTTGGGTTCATTTTCCTCATCACGCAGTATTTCCAGTTCGTGAAGGGCTATTCGACGCTGTCGGCTGGCGTGCACACGCTCCCCTTCGCGATTGTGGCTGCGATTTTTACGCCGCTCGGCGCACTTTTTGCGCTCAAAATTGGCTCGAGAGTCGTCGTCGCCACGGGGCTCGTCCTGATGGCTGCAGGGCTCATTACGGCCGGACTTACGTCGACGCCCACGACGCCATTCTGGGGTCCCATCATCGCCGCTGAGATTCTCTTGTCCCTGGGCCTTTCACTGATTACCGCCCCAGCTACTGAAGCGGTCATGGGTTCTCTTCGACCAGAGCAAGTCGGCGCGGGAGCCGCGGTGAACAACACCACGAGAGAATTGGGTGGCACCTTGGGAGTGGCCGTGTTTGGCTCAATCTTCACGTCTGCCTATGGCCCAAAGATTGCGCAGGTCTTTGATCTTTTGCCGATACCTGTTGCGGCGAAACATGCAGCACGTCAGTCCATGGCAGCAGCCCTTGACGTGACGTCTCGAGCTCCGGTTGCCCTCCAGTCACACCTGCAAAACGTGACGTTTGCGGCCTTTCAATCCGGCCTCCGTCTCGCCTGCCTGAGTTGTGCGGTTGTCACGCTGCTCGGGGCCGTCGTCGCAGCACTTTTCCTTCCTCGGCGGGGCGAAATGCACCATTCAGTGGGAGAAATGTTAGCCGCATAGTCCACTTTTCTTCCCCTCGGAGCCTTTTGGGTCGCCCTCAGTGACCAAGGCGTGACAGTATTGCAAGCACATTCGAGTTGCGGAAGGAACTTCCATGTCATTTATTAGCCGTCCCTGTATCAATCGCAAGACTGTTGCGGTTGTGTTGACCTCAGTGGCATTGCTCGCTGCAGCATGCTCGTCGGGTTCGTCAAGTTCTTCTCCGACGACGACGCTGCCGTCGACGCAGATCCCCACGCAAGCAAAGATCGACTCGGTTGCTGCATTGGTGCCGACTTCTATTGCCTCGACCGGTCAAGTGACCTTCGCCATGGACGCGACCTACCCACCTGACGAGTTCATTGCTCCGGGAACGAACAACATCGTTGGTATGGACGCGGATCTGGGGAAGGCAATTGCTCAGACAATGGGTTTGACGCCGGTCTTGGAGAACGTGACCTTCGATTCCATCATTCCTGGCCTGCAAGCTGGCAAATACAACGTGGGTCTTTCCTCTTTCACGGACACGCTTGCTCGCCAGCAGGTCGTCGACTTTGTTGACTACTTCCAGGCAGGTGAGGGCTTCTACGTGAAGGCAGGCAGCCCGAAGACGTTCACTGATTTGAACTCACTTTGCGGCCACTCAGTGGCGGTTGAGTCGGGAACAGTTGAAGAGACTGATGCCAAGACGGCCAACAAGACCTGCACCACCGCCGGGAAAAAGGGCGTCAACGTGCTGAGTTTCTCTAACCAAAATGACGTCAACCTTGCGGTTTCCTCTGGCCGGGCCGACGTTGGCTTTGCTGACTCACAGGTAGCTGGCTACGTCGTTGCTCAGTCGGGCGGTACCTTTACCTTGTCGGGTCAGCCTTTCTCGGTCGCTCCCTACGGCATCGCCACCCCGAAGGGCAACGGCATGGCACAAGCCATCGCCGCTTCGGTGAGTGCACTCATGGCAAACGGCACCTACATGCAGATTCTCAAGAAGTGGGGCGTGCAGTCCGGAGCAATCGCATCGGTTGCTCTCAACGGTGCAACGAGCTAGCAGACTCGCTCAATGAGCGATCATGACGCAATTGAGACCGAAGGCTCCCCTGTAATGGGGGAGCCTTCGCGTCCCAAGTTGATTGAGGCAGTCCCGGTCCGTCATCCCTGGCGCTGGGTTGGTGCCGCAGTGCTCGCTGTGTTGTTGGCAATGCTCATCAACACGCTGGTGTTTTCTCAAACTCAGCAACCACACGCCACCGGCAGTCGATTCGGCTGGTCCACGGTGCGCCAATACTTGTTTGCGTCCACTGTGCTGCACGGCGTGGTGTTGACTCTTGAACTCACGATTCTCTCAATGATTGCCGGTGTCTTGATCGGCGTGCTGCTTGCGGTGATGCGCCTCTCAAAGAGCCGCCTGATATCGGGTTCGGCCTGGGTCTACATCTGGTTCTTCCGGGGGACGCCAGTGCTGGTTCAGATCCTCTTTTGGTTCAACATCGAAGCGCTGTACCCACATCTCACCTTGGGCATTCCCTTCGGCCCCTCATTCGTGACTTTGAATATGAATGCTCTGTTGACGCCGTTTATTGCGGGAGCGCTCGCATTGTCGCTCAACGAGGGTGCCTACATGGCCGAAATAGTGCGCGCTGGCATCATCTCGGTCGATGAGGGTCAAGCTGAAGCCGCACACTCTCTAGGCATGAGTCGAGCAAAGTCATTGCGCTTGATTGTCCTTCCCCAAGCCATGCGATTGATCATTCCCCCAACAGGCAACGAAACCATCTCGATGCTGAAGACGACCTCATTGGTCAGCACCATTGCGGTCCTTGAACTCACAAAGGCGACGCAGGACATCGCCGCACAGAATTACCGCACGATTCAGCTCCTCATCGTGGCAAGTATTTGGTACCTGTTCATGACAACGATTCTCTCGATAGGCCAGTACTACTTAGAGCGTCACTATGCCAAGGGTTCGACGAGAACGCTCCCGAAGACACCATTTCAAAAGATCAGAACCAATTTGTTCCGCTATCGGCCGCAGGGGACACCCCCGCTCGCACCCTTGGGGAGCCCGCATGAGTGAGACCCGTCTGATGGTGAAATCGGAAGCAGTTCATAAATCTTTTGGAGCGCTCGAGGTCTTGCGGGGCATTGATCTTGAAGTTGCAGCGGGGGACGTGATGTGTCTCATCGGACCCTCGGGTTCAGGGAAGAGCACGTTTTTGCGGTTGATCAATCACCTCGAGAAACTCGATGCGGGTCGACTTTGGGTGGACGGTGAACTCGTTGGATACCGCCAACAAGGCGACAAACTCTACGAGCTCAAAGACCGTGAAGTGTGTGCCAAGCGCGCTGAAATTGGCATGGTGTTCCAGCGCTTCAATCTCTTTCCCCATCTCTCAGTACTAGAGAACGTGACGATAGGACCCGTCAAAGTCAAAGGCGTGTCGCAAAAGGATGCAGCGGAGCGAGCAGCCGCGTTGCTCGCACGTGTTGGTTTGCAGGACAAGATGACTTCGTATCCTTCGCAGCTCTCCGGTGGCCAGCAGCAACGCGTGGCAATTGCACGCGCCTTGGCAATGGATCCAAAACTCATGCTCTTTGATGAGCCGACGTCGGCGCTCGACCCAGAGTTAGTTGGTGAAGTGCTCGACGTCATGCGAGCGCTCGCCGACGATGGCATGACCATGGTGGTCGTGACACACGAGATGGGCTTTGCTCGCGAAGTTGGCGACACCCTTGTCTTCATGGACGGCGGACAGGTCCTCGAGGCGGGTGACCCCCGCAAGGTTCTCGTGGAGCCTGAAAACGAACGTCTTCGCTCCTTCCTCTCCAAGGTGCTCTAAGTCTGCTTGCCACAGGAGGCTTTCATCGCAAAAAGGTGAGGCCGATAGGCTGAGGAGCAATGGACCACGACCGGAATACGCTGTGGCCTCTCGACGAGGTCAATGTCGGGACGGGTCTTCCCCTTGAAGGGCTACGCGTCCTCGATCTCAGCCGAGTGCTTGCCGGACCGCTTGCCGGCATGGTGATAGCAGACCTTGGAGCAGACGTCATCAAGGTCGAAGCTCCTTCCGGCGACCCCGTGCGAGGACTTGCCCCGCCTTGGGTTGATGGTGATGCGACCTACTACCTTGCGGTGAATCGAAATCGACGCGCCATTGTGCTCGATTTGCGACTCGACTCAGATCGGGCACACCTCGCCGCCCTTGCTGCGTGCGCTGACGCGGTGATCGACAACTATTTGCCGAGCCAAGCAGCCGCTCTAGGGATCAGCGACCTACGTGCCTCGCTCCCTGAGGTGGTCTGGGTTTCTGTTGGAGCCGCAGATAGTGCAGGACCCTTGGCAGATCTGCCAAGTTTTGATCTTCTCGCCCAAGCGGCGAGTGGCCTTATGGGTGTGACAGGGACCCCTGCTTCGGGCCCCCTCAAGGTGGGCGCCCCAATCGCCGACGTCGTGACGGGTCTGTACGCGGCAATCGCCGTGCTCTCTGGACTTTTTGCTCGGAAAGCGGACGCAACAACTCCCGCTCGTCGCTTTGAAGCACCACTGCTCGAATCAGCTATCTCTGCACTAATCAATCAGGCCCAAGGTCATTTGGCCACGGGGTCCACACCGCAACTGCTTGGCAACGAACATCCGAGCATCACTCCCTACGCTCCCTATGCGACGAGCGATGGCGAAATCCTCATCGCTGTGGCGACCGAAGGCGAGTGGCGCCGTTTCTGTGCCGCCCTCGATCGAAACGATTTACTTGAAGATGCTCGTTTTGTGCACAACGGTGAACGGGTTCAACATCGCGACCGGTTACGGGAGGAGATTGAGCGCTCGCTGAGGAAACATTCGACGATCGAATGGATGCAACGCTTGGCGCGTGCCAAAGTGCCAAGTGCACCTATCAATGACGTTGCGCAGGCTTTGGCTCAAGACCAAGTTGTGCAAGCGGGCCTGCTGCTCGATGTCGAACTGGCTTCGGGTCGAGTTATTCCGATGGTGGGTTCTCCGTTGCGAATTGATGGCGTGCGCCCCGGGATCCGTCGACGTCCTCCCACGATGGGCGAACACGATGCGCAGCTCGGTCCCCGACGTGAGGCAGACTAAACGGCGTGGCCTCCAGAGTTTCAAAGCAGGTCCTCGAATTTGAGGAAGGTGATCTCGGCGTCCTCGAGGCAGCGCTGCGGAACCTCGAAGTCTCAGATGGCTGGGTCAATGTGACGCCAGGCGTTCCGGCCGATGTCGTCGAGGAGAATCGATCATTGTTTTCGGCATTTCTTGGTTCGCGAGAGATGTCAGCGCCATTGGCGACCTGGATGCCGCACAAGCCAGGGCAGGGGAGTGCTGGAACGCTCGGCGTCCTGCATGCTCGAGGAAGACTTCATCGAGAAGGTCTCGCTGGTTTGGCGTCAATTCCTTCTTCCTGGCGTTGTCGCCAGGACCATGCTCGACGAGGGCTGCTCTTCGACGTGCCAGAGGTGACGTCGCCGCTCTTGGCTGAAACGATGGTGGCCGTCGTTGAAGAACTCGCCACCGTGCCAACGACGGGACGCTACCTCGCCGAAGTCTTCAGTCGCCCTTAGCTTCGCTGTGGCCGGAGAGTCCAAATCCCTCTCCGTCGAAGGTGTTCACAGTCGTGAAGTTCTCGACTGGCGAACGTGTGAGCCGAGTGAATTGGCGCTGTGGTTCGCCAAGTGCAATGAGGCCGGCAAGGGCATGCGTTGGCGGAATGGCAAGGAGCTCGCACACTGCACTTTCATTGAGAGTTGCCATCGTCGTGAGCACGCCGCCAAAGCCTCTTGAACGAGCGCTTAAGAGAATGCTCCAGCAAAAGGGATACACGGACCCTCCACCGACCAGGCTATAACGAGTGAGATCGCGATCCATCGCCGCAACCTGTCCAAGATCTGCCAGGACGACCACGAGGGCGGGGGCGGTGACGAGAAAGTCCAGTCCTTCTCGTGGATCCCTCCCTTCTCGGGCTGCGGTGTAGTCCGCAATGACCGCAGCTTCTTGATCACGGTCATTGAGAGGACTAAAAGGGGTCATCCCATTCAAGGTTTGGGCCACGTAGGCGTTCCATCCGAGTGCGTAGACATCTCGTAACTGCTCGCGAAGTACCAGGTCTTTGACAATGATGGTGCGCCATGCCTGTCGATTGCCACCGCTCGGGGCAAAACGTGCATCATCGAGAATCTCGGCGAGCGTATGGTCACTCAGAGGCGTGGTGGTGAAGTCTCGAACGGCATGGGTGGTTCGAACGACATCTCGAAACTCCATAGGTCCGCCGTCCTTAGGCGTCGCGACGCACGAGGAACCAGACGCCGAGGCCGAAAACGATCGCCGTGTAGACGCACAGAAGCAAGGTCGCCGGCCACGGTGCCATAAGAACCCCTGCAAAGTCGTTCTTGCGCTGCGTCGTTGCTGACATTGCCAAACCGAGGTTGGACAGCAACTTGGGCTCAATCGATGTGGTCATCGATGAGGGGAGGAGTTGAATGAGGAGCGGAATGATGAGCAGCAAGCCGACAAAGAGTGAAATTGCCCCAGTGGAATGACGAAGAAGCAATCCAATGCCGAGCGCTATCAACGCCATCAAGGTGAGATAGAGCCCTGTTCGGAACAGCGCTGCGGCGACGCCGCTTGAACCGAGAGAGACGACGGGTACGGCGGTGGCATGAACTTTTTGCAGCAGCGTCGCCGAAGCTGGCAACGGCTTTCCGCCGTGGCCCACCAAAATGGCACGGGAGACGAAAAATGCCGCAAAGGCAGTGATCTCAGAAACCACGAAGATCACAATGCCGATCACAAGGGCCTTTGCTACGGCGACTGAAGATCGCCGAGGTACTGCAGCCAAGGTCGAGCGAATCATGCCGTTTGAATATTCTGAGGTCACGACGAGCGCACCGAGGACGCCCACGACAAACTGCGAGATGAAAATCCCGCCTTGCGACACTCGAACCGGGTCAAAATTTGCTCGTTCACTCAGTGCGAGACGAGTCCAGCGACCCGCTTCGATGTTTGAGACCAAAGCGGAGATGCCCAATCCGGCGATCACGATGATTGCCAGCGAGATCCAAGTGGATCGAACGCTGCGCAATTTTGTCCATTCAGAGTGGACTAATTGACGCACTCCGGCACGCCCGTGTGGCGTTGGCTGGGACGTCGTTGTTGTATCGAGGGTGGTGGTCATTTTGCGTCTCCGCCTGAGTGGTAGTCGCCAGAATCGGCGGTGAGTTCCATGAAGACCTCTTCGAGGCTCGCACTTTGCGGCGTGAGTTCATGGAGTGCCGCTTTCGCAGAGAGGGCAATGTCACCGATTTGTTCGGCGGTGCACTTTGTCACCAAAAGACTGCCATCAGCCTGGGTCACAATCCCTGCCCCCGCAGACTTGAGGGCGTCGGCGAGTGCGGAGCTTTGCGGAGAGCGCACGAGTACCGTCGCCTCCGTGTTCGAGGCAATGAAGTCTTCAACCGACGTATCGGCGATCAGTTGCCCTCGGCCGATGACGACGAGGTTGGTTGCAGTCTGTGCCATTTCGCTCATCAGGTGACTGGAGAAAAAAATCGTCCGACCTTCTGCGGCCAGTGCTTTAAGCAAATTGCGTACCCACAAGATCCCTTCGGGGTCGAGGCCGTTGACAGGCTCGTCGAAGAGCAAAACTTCAGGATCGCCAATGAGCGCTCCTGCAATGCCGAGTCGCTGGCTCATGCCAAGGGAAAACTTGCCGACCTTGCGCTTTGCCACAGAGGAGAGACCGACAATTTCAAGTACTTCATCAACGCGCCGAGCTGGAATGGCATTGGATTGGGCCAGCGCCAGAAGGTGATTGCGAGCTGAACGTCCAGGGTGCAGGGCTTTGGCTTCAAGCAACGCGCCTACTTCTCGAAGCGGCCAACGCAGATCGTGAAACGATGAGCCGTTGATAGTGACTTTCCCTGACGTAGGTCGATCGAGCCCCAAAATCATTCGCAGCGTGGTGGACTTCCCCGCGCCGTTTGGGCCGAGAAAGCCGGTAACGACGCCCGATTCAACTTTGAAACTGAGGTCGGAGACTGCCTTGGTAGTGCCGTAGGACTTTGAGAGGTGTGTTGCTTCGATCATGAGTTTTCAAACTTTCGTTGCACCGCATTGAGGGTACCAGCGCTTTTGTGGAGATGATCCCTTACAGAGTGTGACTTTCGCCTCTGGTGAAGTTCTTATGCGCTCCTTATCTTTTGACTCACGAGGAGCCGAGGAGGCTTGAACTATGGCTGTCATCTCATTTTTGCTCAGTGCACTGGTGAACCTCAACGGATCTGGTCACTACATCCATTGGGGTTTCATACAGATTTCAGTCGCCAACGCCGTCGTCATCGTCTTGATGATCATCGTCTTTTTTGCAGCCATTCTGATTCCCTTTCATCGACGTGGAGGTCGCTCATGACATCTGTTATTGAAAATGAGTCGTCAAAGGATGATGTCGCTGTCATTGATCGCCAGTGGACAACGCGTGCTCGTCGCTCACTTGAGAAGGCGTATCCGCCTGAACGGATCCTCCCGGACTCGCAGCCGTCCTATATGTCGTCGTGGATTTACGTCTTTGGGGCGTTGACAATTGCAGCATTGACCATTGTCATCGCCACGGGATGCATCTTGGCGATTGAAGGCCCCTCTTGGTGGCACGTGTCTTCGACCGGGCATTTTGTTAATTCGCTTCACCTGTGGAGCGTTGAGCTTTTCTTCTTCTTCATGGTGATTCATCTCTGGGGAAAGTTCTTCATGGCAGCGTGGCGAGGCAATCGAGCGTTGACGTGGATGACTGGCGTCGTGACTTTTCTCACATCAATTGGAGCTGCGTTTACTGGCTATGTCTCCCAAACCAACTTTGACTCGCAATGGATCTCAACCCAAGCAAAGGATGGATTGAACTCCACGGGGGTTGGTGCGTTTTTTAACGTGATGAATTTCGGCCAAATGCTCATGTGGCACATCGTGCTGCTACCAGCCGGCGTCGTCGTCATTACTGGCCTCCATCTCTTGATGGTGCGGCGCAGAGGCATCGTTCCTCCATTCGAGTTGGACGCAGACGGGAACGTACGTCGTGACGGAGTTGAAGGAGGTCGGGCATGAGGCAGCGACGCTTTAACCCAGATCGTGACGTGTCTCCCTGGACAGGGGCAAAACGCCCCTATGACCTTTTGAAGGAAGTCACCATCTGTCTTGTCGTGGTGGCCGTCCTGGTGATCGGATTGGCGGTCATCTTCGGCTCGCCGGACGAGACGCCTGTCAGTATCCAAAAATGGTCAACTGCGGATGCGGTGGACTTTGCCAGCACCGCAATTACCGAGTTGGATGGCACGAGTGGCACAGCGGGTTATGGGCCGCCGTACAACACGACACCTGACGCCAGTCAAGAAATCGGACCAATCTCGCTCGAGAACCTTGCTGGCGTCCACCAGCCAGTTAATACAGCGCAAGATTTTGTCCTGATTCCCCTCGCCACGAGTACTTCGCCGAGCGTTCGAACTGCTTTGGCTCAGTTCACTGCGGCGACTCCTGAGCAACAGGCGGCATGGGAAGCCGCGTACGAAAAGGCGGTCGCAAAGGCCACTGTTGCCAACGGGCAACTTGTCGTTCCTGGTGGCAACTACGGTCCCGTGGGCACGATGGTTGCGGCGTTGACGCAAATGGCACAGTCGGGAGCCCTTGATGCTGCAATCGTCAACAAGGCAAATTTCTACGGCACCGACTACACCAAGTCACTTCTCTTCCTGGCAGACGGTCAGTATCTCGCTGCGAAGGGTGCAGCAAATCATCTGTCGGGTGACCAGTGGGGCATGATGAATGAGACGGGGAATTTCCCCGGACAGGCCTGGTTGTGGCTCTACACAATGTGGTACCAAATTCCCCCGTTTAGTACCTCGTGGGCAGCAAATGCCGATGCACTCGTGATGGCGCTCATGGGCCTGTTGAGTCTGCTGTTGTTACTCGTCCCTTTTCTTCCGGGGTTGCGTTCAATTCCCCGCTGGACTCGGCTCTACAAGGTGATCTGGAGAGATCATTATCAAGGCAGGGTCTAGTTATGAGAGGCCGTCAGCGCCAACTCGGCAGCGCTCGCAGGTGCCAAGCACGGCGAAGTGATGAGGATCGACGAGAAAGCCCCAGCGCTGTTGAGCTTGTTCGCTGAGTTCGGCGTAGATACTCGGTGGCGCTTCGATCATCGTGCCGCATCTCTGACAGACAAGGTGTCCGTGGGCTTCGCTGCGTAAGTGATACGTCGCGGCACCCCTGCCAGAATGGCTGTGTTCGACAACGCCGATTCTTTCGAACTCTTCAAGAATGCGATAGATCGTTGATCCAGCGATTTCAGGACTCAGCGGCTGGATGAGAGAAATCAGCTCATCGGCCGAGTGGTGACCCGGATTCGCCTCCAAGACTTCGAGCAAAGTCCGCTTTGCTGGGGTTACACGCCCGCCAGCGGCGCGAATTTCGTGCAGCGCTCTGTCAACCACGTTGTCGTCTTGGCCAGTTGTTGCTTCCACAGGTCTTCAGGCTAGATCCCTGCGCGACACATGGGGACCTTCGGCCCGTACATTGGAACATGTAGGGAGGTCGACATGTTGTTCTCACATCGACGAGTTGAAATGGTCAACCCTGAGGAAGCCCTCGTTGGGCGTTCGACGCCGATGCCGGTAGAGGGTCTTCATGCAGCTCTCGGGGTTCCACTCACTGAGCCCTTCCCAAAAGGTTCCGAGCGTGCGTACTTTGCTCTGGGCTGCTTCTGGGGAGCCGAGCGGGTGTTCTTTTCACTTCCCGGTTTCCTCACTACTGCAGTGGGATATCAAGGGGGCTATACGCCCAACCCAACGTACGAAGAGGTCTGCTCGGGACGCACAGGACACACTGAGACTGTGATGGTGGTCTTTGATCCGACCAAGGTTTCCTATGCGGAACTGTTGACGTGCTTTTTCGAATCACATGACCCGACGCAAGGTTTTCGTCAGGGAAACGATGTCGGCACGCAATATCGGTCTGCAATCTTTACGACCTCACCCGAGCAGCATGATCTTGCGGTGATGGCAGCAACACGTTTTAGCGAGCGCCTTGCAGAAAAGGGATTTGGTCCAGTCACTACTGAGATCGCAGATGCTGGACCTTTTTATTATGCCGAGGACTATCACCAGCAGTATTTAGTCAAAGTTCCCAATGGCTACTGCGGTCTTGGGGGCACGGGCGTGAGTTGCCCTGTTGGGCTGTTCACCTCAGGCGACTAAGCCTCAGCACAGGTCACTGCAGCGTTGCAGGATCGCCTCGGCTTCAAAGACCATTCGGTGCACGATTGACGCGGCATCTTCGAGCTGCTGGAGTCCACCGACCGCTTGACCCGCCGGGTAACCCTCCTGATCGGGCATGATTCCTGGAGTTTCGCTGTCTCCTCCGAGATGAAAACGACCGGCAGTGAGTGATGCGCTCAGTTGCTCAGGGAAGGGCTGCAGGTCTTCAGGATGTACGTCGAAATATGCCGTGGCGTCGTTTCGAAGCACTCGCATTGGCTTGCCTGAATATGCCTTTGTGATAGTGGTGTCGGTTTCATCTGCAGCAAGAATGCGTTCTTTGAACTCGGACACAGCTCGTGCTTCGGGTGTCGCAATGAAGCGCGTCCCGACCCACACGCCATCCGCGCCGAGGGCTAGTGCTGCAGCAAGACCGCGACCGTCAAAAATGCCACCTGCGGCCACTACGGGAACAGTTGCAGAGACTGCATCGACGATGAGTGGGACAAGAGGAAAGGTAGCGACGGCGCCCGTGTGGCCACCTGCCTCGGTGCCCTGTGCAATCACAAGATCGCAGCCGGCGTCAACGGCTCGTTGTGCATGGGCTACCTTGCCGCAAAGAGACCCCACCAAAACGCCTGCGTCATGGCATCGCTCAATAACGGTGGAGGGTACGCCAAGGCCCGCAACAAAAAGCGTCGCCTTTGCCTCAAAGAGAAGGTCGAGCGCTGTGTCGAATTGATCAGGGAGCGCAGTGAGAAGATCGACACCAAAGGGCGCAGCCGTGAGGGCCTGCACTGACTTCAGTTCTCGCGAGAGTCCTGGCATGCTCATTGTGGATGCACCGAGGCACCCAAAGCCCCCCGCATTGCTCACCGCAGCGGTCAGTTCTGCATAGGAAACTCCCCCCATGCCCGCGAGCATGATGGGATGTTCGATGCCAAGCAATTCGGTCAATCTAGTTTTCACAAGAGACTCCTCATCTTCCTTGTGTGACAGTTGATCCGTGCGGAGTGGCGCGAGGCGCTCGCCACAATATGACGAGTCCAACGACAGCGCAGAGCAGTGATGCAACCAGCAGAGCGAACTTCGTTGCCGCCAGTTGCAAGGGATCGTGGCCGAATGCCTGTTCGGCAAAGAGTAAGGGAACGGTAAAGCCAATCCCACACAGGATGCTTGCGCCAAACAGATGCCGCCAGGTGCTTTGCTCCGGAAGTGTGCCGAGACCGAGGCGAATGAGAAGCCAACTCACTCCGAGGATGCCGATCATTTTCCCGACTAGGCGAGCGCCGACCAAGGGAAGGACGATTCCCGCATTCCCCGACCACGGATGAGCCGAGAGATCAACGCCCGTTGCAATGAGAGCAAAGAAGGGGAGTACGAGGAAGGTCGAAAGGGGAGCGACGACTTTTTCGAGACGCAATGCCGGGTTGGCTTTGGCGCGTGAAGTTGGAACCATCAGGCCAATGGCGACGCCGGCCAAAGTGGGCTCTATGGCGAGCTGGGCAAGGAGCCACCACAAGAGAAGTGTCAAGAGTATGAAGATGCTGAGAAATGGGGCACGCTTGCGCGCAGCGGCGGCAAGGAGGAGAACAAGCAGGCTCGCAGCGATCAGACAACACCTCTGAAGGATGGACAGTGACGTGCTGTGATGACCAACAAGGGCAAGAACAAACACGGATGCAACGTCGTCAGCGACGGCCAAGGCAAGGAGAAAGACGCGAAGAGATGAAGGAATGGATCGTCCTACCAATGCAAGCACTCCGAGCGTAAAGGCCACGTCCGTGGCCATGGGGATACCCCATCCCGATGGCGCTCCGTGAGAACCAAACATCCCTGAAAGAGCAAGAAAGGTCAGAGCTGCTCCCGCCATCCCTCCAATTGCCGCTCCGCAGGGAAGCAAGGCAGTTTTGTTTTCGCTGAGGACGCCGTTCGCACGTTCGCGCCCTATCTCAAGTCCAATGGCCCCGAAGAAGATCACCAAGAAGAAGTTGCTCGCCAAACTCGAGAGCGTGGAAATCACGTCGCGGGGAACCCCGGGAACGTGAACGGGTTGGTTTACAAATGATTGGTAGTTGTGAGCTGCAAACGTGGCCCACAACACAGCCACTACAGCGCAAACGGCCAAAAGAGCACCGCTGAGAGCTTCTTCGCGCAAGAGCATGGAGAGAAAACTCCGTGCTGCCGTGTCGTCGTCTCCTACAGGTGCCACACATTCTCCGGGTTACAAGGATCCGTTACGCAAGGGCGATTCCTTGTCACCCACCGTAGACTGTCCATCGTGACCGACGTAGCAATGAGCGCACCCATCCCGCTGCCAAAGCGGCGGGTCCTCATCATTTTCGGTGCCCTCATGCTCGGGATGTTTCTGGCCGCCCTCGACGGCACGGTTGTCTCTACCGCATTGCCCACGATTGTTGGAGACCTCGGCGGGGCGTCACACCTCGGATGGGTTGTCACTGCCTATCTTCTGGCTTCGACGGTTTCGACCCCTCTTTGGGGGAAGTTGGGCGATCTGTACGGACGAAAACTATTTTTCCAAGGTGCCATCGTCCTGTTCCTCTTTGGTTCGATCTTGGCGGGCTTCGCGCATTCAATGCTCGAACTCATTTTGTTCCGCGGAATCCAAGGCCTCGGCGGCGGCGGGTTGCTTGTTGGCGCACAATCCATCGTTGGTGACATTGTCTCGCCGAGGGACCGGGGCCGCTATGCCGGAGCCTTCGGTGCGACGTTTGGTGTGGCAACAATTTTTGGTCCCATGCTGGGTGGTGTCTTCACCCAGTACCTGTCGTGGAGATGGGTCTTCTTCATCAATATTCCAGTAGGAATTTTGGCGCTCATTGTGACCGCAGCGACGCTTCCTGTCACGAAGGCAGTCATGGCGCGCACAATCGATTACGTCGGCGCACTCCTCTTGACATTGTCGGCGACGTGTCTCGTGCTGCTGACCTCTCTGGGTGGGACGTCGCTTCCCTGGGGTTCGCCAACCATCATTCTCTTGGGCGTCCTTGGGTTTGGCGGCGGCATCGCCTTCGTGCTTGTTGAGCGTCGGGCAAAAGATGCTGTCATTCCCTCCCACCTCTATCGAAATCGAGTGTTTTCTTCAGCGAGTGCCATCGGTTTCGTCGTTGGTTTTGCAATGTTCGGTGCCCTGACGTTTCTGCCGCAGTTCTTCCAAATTGTCAGAGGCGTCAGCCCGATCTCTTCAGGTTTTCGACTCCTTCCGATGATGGTTGGACTTTTTGCCGCGTCCATCACCACAGGGCAGGTTGTTGCACGTCGAGGGCGTTACAAAATGTTCCCCGTGATTGGGACCTTCATGACCGCAGTGGGACTGCTTTTGCTTGCCACGATGTCGGTCACGACGTCGGGACTCTTGCTTGCGCTCTACATGGCAATCTTCGGTATCGGACTTGGCATGACGATGCAGGTGCTGATTTTGGCTGTCCAAAACGCAGTTAGTTACGAAGACCTTGGAGCAGCAACTGCGGCATCAAACTTTTTCCGCTCAATTGGCAACTCTTTCGGCGTTGCAATCTTTGGCGCTATTTACGCCAATCTCCTGCCAAGAAAACTTGATCAGATCATGCATGTCCATGTGACGCATGTCTCCATCGGGCAGCTGACTCCGGCCTCATTTCACAACCTGGCACCTTTCGTTCAAAACGATCTGCGACAAGCCATCACCGAGACGATGCAGTGGATTTTTGTGCTCTCGGTTCCCTTTGCCGTCCTGGCCTTCGTCCTCTCTTTGTTTCTACCTGAAATCGAATTGCGCAAAGCCGTTCGAGTGGGCGCAGAATCACTTGACGTTTCGGGAACGCCTGAGATTAGAAGCAGTCTTGAGGAAGTAACTCTTTCGCTTGAGCGTGCCATCGCTCGAGAAGATCGGAGCGAGGTCTATCTCGACCTTGCTCATCGATCGGACCTTCCTCTCGGCCCTCAGGCATGCTGGTTGTTGTTTCGAATTGAAGAAACAGGAGCAACGACCACAACTGCATTGGCATCACGACTTCAGTCGGCAGCGTCGTCCTTCGAGAGCGGTTTAGAAGAACTCATCAACGAAGGACTCGTTGTTGTTGAAGGAGAACGCATTACGGTCACTGCCTCGGGGGAAGCCGCCGCGGCAAAATTGGTCGAGGCTCGGCGAGCCACTCTCGACGCACTGCTTGATGGCTGGGATCCCACGTCGTACCCCGAAGTCGAGGAGTTGGTTCGCCGCTTGGCAGCCCAACTCATGGCAGACGATGAGAAATTCCTTCGAGCAGCAACTCCGAAGGCCTGATCCGCCACTTTTGCCGCCATGTTTGGCACCATTGGATTGAGATCGAGGGAGACAAATGAATCAGCCACAGAGCCAAGAACAAAAGCCAAACCACCGTCGAGATGGTCGAATTGTCCTGCTGACCCTGGCGGCGGTCTTGTTGATCTGGTTCGTGGTGGCCAATGCGCAAAAAGTGAAGATCCATTTTTGGGTCTTCACCGCCGATACGTCGCTGATCACGGTAATCCTGATTTCAGCTGCTCTCGGGGCGATCTTGGCCTTGTTGCTTCGCAAGCGAAGTAGTCACACCAAGCGCTAAATGGCTGACGGGACCTCATTGTCGTCAGTGCCCGGGTTTGATGTCTTCGCCTCGACGAGTTCTGGGTTCGCTTCCTCGGTGAGCTTCTTACGCCGCACCCAGGGCACGGTGATCAGAATTTCATAGAGTGCGAGAAGAACGACCGTCCAGAACAAGCCCCCAGTCGTGCTTGAAGTGAAGAGAAAAAGAGCGGCGACGACAACGCCAACCCAACGCATGGCCTTGAGATTCTTTTTCACAAAGCCGTCTGCTTGCTCGAGAATGTCCGTTGCCTTATTGACTGCCTTGGCTGTCGTTTCGGAGTGGTAGACCTCGCCAGCTTTCTTGGACAGCTGCTTACTACCACCGGTCACCACACGACGAATGGCGAGCGCCCAGGTTGAGTCGCCCCAAAGCCACAGAACGATGACGGCAAGGACTGAGATGAGCAACGCATAGTTGATGGTCTGCTTCAGGAATCGAAGCATCGTGTCCCAGACATGCTGAGCAAATAATTGTGCATCCGCAGGGAGGGCATTGATGAATTCAGATCGGAGATAGGTCAGCGCGCCAAGCAGTACCAGGATGCCGAGGATGGCACCGAGGAAGACTCGCATGGCAGCCCGACGCCGCTCGACGGCAATCAGGATGGCTGCAAGGCCAATGAGAGGCGTTCCGACGAGAAGCGCAACGCGCAATTCAATCGCGAGATTAAAAATCTTTTGGATGCTCTTGATCTGCTTGTTGGAATAGAGATTGAAAGTCAACTTTTGATTCGTCTTCAATTCATTCTTGATGGGGTCAAAAACAGTGACGCCCTTTGCGTCAAGCTTGTCAATCGCCTGGATAATTGCCGGACTCAGAGTGATGGCTAACGCCCGAGCGTGATTGACCGGAGGGGCGTCTTTGCCCGTAAGGATCGCCACCGCAGCTGAGTGCGTGTAGGTGTTCTCGCTTCGCCAAAAGTCAGCAAACCACTTCGAAGCTGTAACTTTTCGCATTTCAATTTGCGTGTAGTGCTCGAGTTGTTGCGTCAAGGGTGCGGCAAGAGCAGATCCGAATGAGGGAAGAAGTTTTGCGACCCGTTGTTGGACGTCAAGTTGCGTAAAGAGTTCCGTTGTTGCTTTATCGGCGATGTAATTCG
>Ga0164296_1001334_pt1 | contig 26526 bp, 26 predicted proteins | sample GEODES057metaG_FD_113533 | JGI IMG/M metagenome (GOLD analysis project Ga0164296, IMG submission 113533) | Dystrophic lake water microbial communities from Trout Bog Lake, Wisconsin, USA - GEODES057 metaG | ecosystem: Environmental > Aquatic > Freshwater > Lake | place: USA: Trout Bog Lake...
ATCTCGGCACACAAGGCCTGTAATAAGTGACGTTTATTCATGGCCTCAAAGTATCATGTTCATGGCTAAAAGGGGACGAGATGTAGGAGGGGATTGAAATTATGGGGGGCGAGACCTAATCTTCAACCGTAGTTCAATCGTATCTTAAGGGTCAAGGATCAAGGGTGATATTGGATTTTTTCACGACATCTTGCCACAAGGCTGTCTCTCGCTTGATCAAGGCTTGAAACTGTTCTGGCGTACCGGACACAGGGTACACACCGTCCTTTTCCAGTAACTCTTGGGCGTCTTTGGAATTCATCGCATGGTTGATCTCGGTATTGAGTTTGCTAATGATGGTGCGGGGTGTGCCTTTGGGTGCCAAAATCCCGTGCCAAACATTGACCTCGTAGTTGGGTAGACCTGCCTCTCTCAGACTCGGAACCTCCGAGAGCACGGGTGTACGCTCCTTTGTTGTTACGCCCAAAGCTTTGAGTTTGCCCGATTTGATGAACGGCAAAGCCACAGAGGGTGTGCTGAAGAACAATTGTGTTTGGCCAGACAGGGTGTCACTGAGTGCGGGCCCACCCCCCTTGTAGGGAACATGGAGTAGCTGAATCGAAGCTTGGCTCATCAAAAGTTCAGCGCTTAAATGCAAAATGCTACCCAGACCCGATGAGGCAATGGTCACATCTCTTGGGTGTGATTTGGCCAAAGCGATCAGCTCAGTCAAATTCTTGGCTGCCAAATTGGGGTTGGCCACCAGCACAAATGCACCTTGTGAGAGTTGGGCCACAGCGCTGACATCTTGGACTGGATCATATTTCAAAGGATAGAGGGCCGCATTGACAGTGTAGCTAGCAGAGACGAGTAACAATGTGTATCCATCGGCAGGGGATTTGATGGCAAACTCGTTGCCCATGAGTCCACCTGCTCCCGCTTTATTGTCGATGATGACCGCTTGTTTGAGAGAAGTGGTGAGTCTTTGGGCCACAAAGCGAGCAATAAAATCATTGCCTCCCCCTGGTGGAAATGGGACGACCAAATGTACGGGTCGCTGAGGATAGCTCTCTGCGCCGAGAACTTGAGCTTGGACACTCCAGCCCACTAGCCCAGCGTTGAGAAGCCACACACTCAAGGCTAGTTTGCGCAAAGCGCGAATAAGAGTTTTCATTTTGCTTGAACACTCACGCTGCTGGAGCTCACACTCAATTGGCAGCCCAAAAGGGCGCTTTCTCGGGTAAGCCGCTCCAAGGTTTCTGCCTCATTGGACAAATCAGGGAAATAGGTTTCGTTGTGTTCGTTGTGTCTTACCAATTTGAAGCCCATGTGTTCAATGCTGTTGGCGTTCAGGGTCAGTTGCGGCATCATTCCTACCCAGTCTCCATGGGTTCTGCCGTTGTGGCCTGTATGAAAAGAAAAACTACCTAAACCATAGAAAATTGGCTTGCCTTGGTAAATTTCAACAGGCAAGGAGACATGAGGGCCATGACCAAAAACGATGTCCGCTCCTGAATCGATTGCTGCGTGGGCGATATCTTTCATATAACCCAATACCTCTTCCCAGAGTCCCCAGTGGCATGACACGACGACATGATCACATTCTTTTTTGAGTTCTTTGATCTGAGACTGTAAAGATTTTAAGTACTCTGGGTCTGCCCAGGTAACGATGACTGGCGGGATACCGGGTCGATTCATCGGTGGGATGTCGGCTTGAACTTTGTAAGCCGGGACTTGATAGGCCGTGTGCCCTCTCAAAACAGCCACGCCTGGCGTATTTTTTCGAGCCTCATGGTGTGTGTTCCAATAAACCGAAGTTCTCGCCAAAAAGCCTATTTTTAGCCCTGATTTTTCTGCAATCCAAGGCTTGCAAGCTGCCTCTAAGTTTGCGCCTGCGCCTGTATGGCCAATACCCAGATGGTCCAACGCCGCAGTCGAGTGCAAAATTGCCTCAGAGCCATAGTTGACGTTGTTGGCCAGACCCACACCTTGGATATGTCCGTGAGCCAACGCTTTGGCGGCAACGTCAGGATCTGCGTAAAAACCTTCATTGTCCACAGAATGGTCTTTGGGCGGCGAGTACAAACAACACTCCAAATTGCTAAAGACCAAGTCGGAGGATTGCAAGGTGTCGTGAACTTGTTTGAAGGGTGTGTGTGGGTCAGTGACGTTCATCAAATTGACGTCGCCCGTGAGGGTCAGTTGAATGCTCATGTTGAATTAAGTTTATTTGCGTAGATGCTTGATTGCTTGGATGGTGACACTTCGGAGGCTTTGAGCTTACACCATTCGGGAGGCGTTGGAGATTAGGCTCGTAGCGAGTCGAGTGACTCTTGCGATTTTAATGAACTGGCTACCCCGAGCCCCGGGGGAGTTAATACCAATGAAGTAAAAACAGTGACCTGTGCCATGATCAGGACCTAGTTCTTTAGCTAAATATAAGTCTAGGCCTAGACCTCAATAAATATGGCTAGATTGATCACAGAGCTCACCCCACTGGCCTAAGATAAGGACTGAGTCTGTGTTATTTAAGTGTGTATTGCGCCAGCACTGGGGCACCAAATACTAGACGATGGCGTTCGTTTAAATTCACCCCTAATCACTGGAACAAAAAACATTGACCGCTCGCCTCATGGCGCAAGCAATTGTTTTGCATGACCCTTGGATCAAGAAAATGCCAGAGAAGAAGTTGATGCCTTAGGCAAAGGATTGATCTCCTGCTCAGGAGTCAATATGATTTTTTCCAACACTTGGCAAACACCCTTGGCGGTGATTAATGAAAAATTCTTGCCTTGAGCATTGATTAAAAAAGCCGAAGCACTCAAGTTCAAATAAATGCTAAATTCATCATGCATTCCGTGGCGCTGCACCAAGACTTTGATGATGTAGTTACTTCCTTGTTTAAAGAGGTGGTGAGTCATGGAGGGAGACTCTTGCTGGAACTCTTGACAAAATTTTTCTGCCAAATGGGGTAATTCGTCCCCCATGAGTTGCATCAACTCTAAATCTCGCCCCATAGGCTGCAGTGCATAACGAGCCTCAATTTGACTCACTGCCACTAAAGGTTTACTTAATTCGTCCATCACGTGTCCCCAAAATTATTTATATCTTTGTCATCACTATAAGCAAGAAGCATGACAATTGATTGCAATAACCTTGGCCAAATCGGTGCATTGACTCTGAAAAACGACTTTATGGGTCTAAATTGGGGTAATTACGGAGAAAAAAAGGGGATAAATGAGATTTATTGATTGTTAAAAAACCAACAGCAGGCCCCAATTCAGTCTTGGTGAGCAGAGTTGGGAGGTGTGATTGATTTAGTTTAGGTATTCAGTGTTTGGGGTTTTGTCGTAATTGCGACATCAATCTCTCTCCAGACACTTTGAGGGCTTGCATGCCATCGAGCAATTGTGGGTGAAGCACTTTGCCATCTTGCTTTTTGATCTCGCCTGCGATCATGACAGTGTGTATATTGGCCAAGCTTGTTTGCATGATCACAGTGCTCACCGGATCATGCACAGGGTACATATTTAAGGCTTGTGCATCGATCATGACCAAATCCGCTTGTTTGCCCACCGTTAGAGAGCCTATTTTGTGATTGAGCTTCAAAGCTTGGGCTCCACGGATAGTGATCCATTCAAGTGCTTGGCGACAATAAATAGAGGAGGTGTCTGGGAGCTTTTGGTGCAATGCCTTGGACTGGGCATTGTCGAGTGCACGTTGAGCAGCAAGTGCCAATCTGGCCACCGTGAACATCTCACCTGAGTAGCCCGATTCCAAATCCACTCCCAAAGATGGTGCACTGTTAAGCTCCAGGAGCCGACCCGTGATGGGAAAGCCATGGCCTTGGGTCATTTCGCTCTCAGGTGTCAGGGAGAAGCTCACCCCCAAATCGACCATCATCTTGAGCTCTTCATCGCTTAAATTATTACCATGCACAATGTTGTTGTTGTCACCCATCAGTCCGTCTTTGGCCAACCGACTCCAGCCATCAGGTGTTTTGGCGGCAGCACCTGCGCAGTGCATACTGGCTATCAATGAAAACTCCCTGGCCAATTCAAAATCATGAACTGCGACATCGTAGGTGGAGTAATGTGGGCCCAAGATGGCCAATCCCAATGTCACCAAGCCATCCGGGTTTTTAAAGCGCCCCTTTAACAGTCGCTCGACCTCAGACCTCGGGTGAGGAATTTCACTGAAGTGTTTTTGTCCAGGCTTGGGATCGGGTTTGGGGGATCCGTGAAAGAACACTCCCCGAATTCCTGAGGCCAAGAGTCCTTCAATGGCTTGATCAGTGTGTTCCGGGGTTGGGTTGTTATGGCACCAGTCGCCCAAAGTGGTTGTACCGCAATTGATTTGATTCAAAGCACCCATCAAGGTCGCGATGTAGAGGTCTTGTGGTGTGTAATTTGTTGCTAAACCTGCATGCACGTTGGCAAAGTATTCCAAAATAGTCCAGTTGCTGGTGACGCCTCTGAGAGCGGTTTGCCATGTGTGCATGTGTGCATTGACAAACCCAGGGGTCACAATCATGCCGCTGGCATCAATCGTCTTCGCAAGCGGTGCATTCAGTTGCTGCCCAATGGCCTTGATCTCGCTGCCTTCAATTAATATGTCAGCATGCGTCAAGTCTCCCAACACAGCGTCCATGGTGATCAAAGTGGCGTTTTGTATAAGTGTTTGAGTCATGGTGTGAAGCCTAAAGGGTGGGGTAGGATCAATTGAAAAATGGTGCTAGGGATCTTGAATCAACAGTGGGCCTACAAAGAGGGTGAACGTGTTGAAATAATAGAAATTCAAAGGACTAAGCAAATCGAATTTTAAGATGGTTTTAGTGAGAATAGCATTGGCGTTATCATTCATAAAGCGATTGAATTGAGCTTGTCGATCCAATGAACCACCGGTTGTGAGGACTCTGTCTCAATGCGAGAATTTTTCATTTTTCATTTTTCTTTACCTTTGCTTGACCATGGAAGGCTTGATTTGTCACAAATAAGTTCTATATTGAAACCATCAGTTGAATGTACAAAGGACTTGAGATGAAAACTAATGAATTTTTTATACCCACAACATTGGCCCCCCTAAAACGTACCCTGGGCCTGGGCGCGGTGATCACGGGTCTGTGCTTTGGAGCTGTGCTTGCCAGTAGTGCCAATGCACAACCTGCGCCGGGAATGTCCATGGGTGGGGAGCAAGGTATGGGAATGCACGACATGCACGACATGCATGACATGAATGCAATGCACCCTGGTTCTATGAATCCAGCAAAGCTTGAGAAAATTTGGCAACACCGAATGGAGCATTTTGAGGCGCACATGGCGATGATGAAAAAACGCCTTGAGATTACCTCGGCCCAAGAGGCTGCGTGGAATCAATTTGTAACCGCCATGCGACCCACTGCCAAGCCTGAGCAAATGGCATTGTCACCAGGTCAGTGGCATGAGACGATGCAACTGAAGGCACCAGAGCGAATGGAGAAAATGATCGCCATGCACGAATCACGTCATGCACAAATGCTGGCACACATGCAGCAGCACCTTGAGGCGGTGAAGGCGTTTTACCCTCAACTCAGTGATTCACAACAAAAGTTGTTTGACAAACTCAGCGCTCATCCCTGGGGTAGGCGTGCAGGTTGGCAACACCCTTGAGCCACCCAGGCACTTGCGTGGCGGGGTGAACGACACGCGAAGACTAAAGTGCTTGGGCCAACTGGGCCTACTGGGCCTACTCACTCCTCAGGGTGAGCAGGCCTGAGTTTGGAATAGGTTTTATTGGCGTTACTGTTGATCAGTTCGAGTTGCCTCAGTAGCGCTGTCTTTTGTCGTTCATTGAGCCCTTTGAATCCAATTTTTTCTAAACGGCTCAAATGCTCGAGGGCTTGTGTGGTCAGAGTCATGCCCTTGGAGGTCAACACAATTCCAAATGCACGTCGGTCATGGGGATGAGGTTGACGTTCAATCAATTGCTGCTCACTCAATGTTTGTATGAGCTTCACAGCATTGGGTGCGCGAAGGTTCAATGCATTACAAATTTGCTGAGCAGTCACCCCTGGGTTCATATTCACGACCTCCAATATCGAGAACTCCAAGGGACTTAGGCCCAAGTCATTTAAATGATCTGCATAGAGGTGGGAGAATAAAAAGGAGGCTTGCCGCAATTGAAAACCCAGTAAGCCTTTCAGATCTTTCATCTCTAAGCGTGATTCAGGAGTTGAGTTCTCGTGATCTTCCGATTTCACCGCTAAAAATTGATTCGGCGCATTTTCGGTATCCAGAGGAGAGGACTTTTTGTTACTCCGCTGTTCGCTCCTTATTGAGGGCTTGCGAGGGTGAGTAACTGTCTTCATGCGAGACGACATTGACCTTCGAGAACTGGGCGTGACAGACCCTCCCGCTGAGCTCGGGCTGGTGGGTGCGTTTTGCACGTTCAACTCTGGATCAAGGGGTACGTGATCACTCATGTTTTATCGACACATGGCCAAAATATCTTCAGGCACTTCAATGGATTTGATGCGGTCTGGGTTTTGTGGGTCTTTAATACAAAAAATACGTGTCTCACTGCCTTCACACAACAAGTCTGTGCCACGCATTACCCGGTGGTGTTGAACGAACACTCGTCGACGCCACTCGTGGACATGGGTGTGAATTTGTAACTGATCACCGTAAGTCGCACTTTGATGAAACTTGGTGTGAATCTCTAATAGGGGGGTGCCAATGAGTCCCCGAGTTTTGGCCATCTCTCGCCAAGGGGGTAAGCCGCATGTTCGGAAAAAATGCTCAGACGATGCATCCATCCAACGAGAAAAATTGGGATAAAAAACAATACCCGCAGGATCACAGTCGCCAAAGGTGACCGTGAACTCGTAAATAGTGGTTTTGGCCGCTGTCTCAGACATGGACTAGAAGTGCTTATTGAACATAACTGTAAACGTGCACTTTATCCCCTACTTGGATGCACTTTTCACCGTGATTACCCTAGTTAAACTTATTTTTTTAAAAAATAACTCAACTCAATACCTTGTCTAAATCAGTTGTTTTTTTGTGTTTTTAGGACGATTTTTTGGGGGAGGGAGTCGATAGCATTCAGTTTTAGGTGACCCTTTTGTAGTCACTTTTCTCACTTCATGTTGACAACTTGAAAGGCCCCTCAGATGGAGCAACTGCGGCACAATTTCAAAGTGCATTTGCTTGGCCTGTGGCGAGCCTACTTGGTCCCGTCATCGAGTACTCCCGCACAGCTCAGCGCTTGGCATGCTGAGCGCACTCGACTTTTGCTATGGCTTGGCGAGGAGGGCTTGGCTCGACTGCTGGCTGACCCAAAATCACGGGCTCTCTCAAACTCTGCGCAGATGGGGGCACAAGCGGCCTGGGCAGCACTCTTGGGATGCGTGGCCATCGTCTCAAGTTCACAAACTTGGAGCTGGTTAGGTTTGGGGGAGCAAGCACAATGGGCCGGGTGGGTTTGTGCCCTCTTTTCTGGAAGTCTGAGTGCTCGTGCCGCATTCAAGGGCTTGCCTTGGCCAGCGGTATTGAGCACTCAATTGGGCCTGGTGAGTGCTCAACCGCTTTGGGCTCGTGACTTGGAGGACGGGTATTTGATGGGGTATTGTGCCGATACGGGTGTTGCAGTGAGGATCTCCAATCAAAGCATGATGCGCCACTTCATGGCTGCGGGGATGACGGGAGTGGGTAAAACAGTGAGCGCGGTCTCTTTGATGATGCAACAAATGGCCAAAGGCGGTGGTGTCTTGTGGGTTGACGGTAAGTTGGATCCAGAGAACATGCTGATGTTTTTTCACATGGCCAAGTGGCTTGGCCGAGAGTCAGATGTGAGGATCATCAACCCAGCTGATCCTTCTCTCTCCAATACTTACAACTTTGTGTTGCATGGAGAGCCAGAGGAGGTTGCTTCTCGAATTTTGTCCACTTTGCCTAGTGCGGCTTTGAGTGCTGGAGCCGACTACTATAAACAAGCGGCCAATCAAGGGCTAATTTGTATTTTGGGTGCGTTGAGATTCTTGCGATTGGCCTACAACTGCATGGACTTGGCCATTTTGCTGACCCATCCCCTTGCATTGTTGGAGTTGGATCGACGCATCAATGCCAAAGCTTACTCGAATGATTCCCGAGTTGCGTCATTTAAGCTTTTTCTAGAGACTTGCAAATCACCTCCAAGAGCAGGAGCCCTCGCAGTGGTTGATGCTAAAAAAATGAGGGATCTTTTTGGTGGAATTGCGGGGCGACTTTTTGTGTATGGCTCAGCCCAATGTGGTGAAGTGACACAGTCGTATTCGCCCGATATTGACTTATCGGCGGATCTCAAGGAAGGGAAGCTTCTTTACTGCGCTTTGCCCACTATGGGACAACAAATCTCCGCGCAAAATTTCGGGAAAATGGTGATGGGCGATTTGCGCACTGCAATCGCCCGTTTACAAGCCTTGCCCCAAGATGAGCGCTCGGAAATTCCCTTTTTAATCTGGCTCGACGAGGTCGCAAGCTATGCCAGTGCGCCTGCGCTTGCGACGCCGTTTCAACAGTCTCGCAGTGCCCATCTAAGCCTTGGAGTGGGTTTTCAAGAACAGTCAAGCATTGAAGAGTTGGGCCCCTCATTTTTAGGCACCTTGATGGGGAACACCTATAACAAACTTTTTTTTAAGCCGGCTGATCGCTCTTCGGCAGAGGCTTGGAGCCGCACCTTGGGCGAGAAAGTGACGTGGCAAAGGTCAAGGCAAGAGGGCGTGAGCGAGGCCTTCAAGTTTTCTTTCTTAGGTCTGAGCAAGGGATTGCGCACACAACAAACTCGCTCTTTCAATGAAAGCATCAAAGAGGTGAGGGAGTACCGCGTCAGTGCAGATCGTTTGGCTCAATTGGGACTGGGGCAAGCAATTTTTCTGCATGCTTCTAGCGAGATTTTCGATCTCCACATCCCCAAGCTTGAGTTTGGCAAGGATTTGAGAAAAGCACTCGGTGGGGTCAGTATCCAGCGTCCCGCAAACCGCAGTGGCGAGTTGCCAAGTCGTGAGTCGTGGAGTTCGCATCAAGTCCCAGGCGAAGATTCTTCACACTCACCCCAGTGGCTTGAGCCTTCAGCTCTTGAGGGGATTTATTTTTACCAGCGCTATCGAGACTTTTTGAGTGACCTCTCCGCACGTGAAGAAACTCAGGCACAGCTCACCCGAGAAAGGATTGAGAGTGGCAAAGCACGTTTTCAAAGCTTGGCCCATCGCATGAGTGAGACCTTCAAGGGGGCTTGATGCGTGAGATCTTGACATTGGGATTATGGAGCGCCTTGGGATTGAGTTTTCGGATCATGATTTGGGTCATTGCAAGCCATGGTGTCCTTTTGCGCGGTCTTTGGGGGGGCGCTTTAGATCGACAAGCCAGGCTTGAGTCCGTTCGAGCTCAGCAAATGATCCAATTGGGGTATTAGAGACGTGTTTAACGAGTGAGGTTCTAAATGGATTTCAGCCCAGGGGATAACTCCATCGAATCAGCCTGGCTCATGCTCTTTTTGTTAAGTTTTAAAATTCAGTATTAAACTCGGGTCAATATCAGCATTGCTCAGCTCACCCTTTAGGAAAAAGAAGTCAATCGATGGTGCACAATTCAATTTACTTGCCCACTTTTTTTGAAGGCCACGACCCTGAGCTGGGACGCGCTTTGATGGCCGAGCACCCATTGAGCACCTTCATCAGTGTTGATCAAAGTGGTGCGCCCTTGGTCTCTCATTTGCCACTCAAGTGTGAGTCAAGAAAGCTTGAGGCGAGCTCCAACTCTACAGGTGATACTCAGGAAGAATGGGTGCTTTGGGGGCATTTTGCGCGTGTCAACGCGCAGGTGAAGGCGTTGCAAGACAATCCCAACGCTTTGGCCATTTTTATGGGGCCACAGGCCTATATGTCACCCAGTGTTTATCCAGATTTGGCACGTGTTCCCACCTGGAATTACGTGACGCTGCATGCCCAAGGTGCCGTCGAGTTCTTGGATGAGCCACAGACCAAGGATCAGCTCTTAAAGCAACTGATTGCAGATCATGAGATGACCTATGTGGCGCAGTGGAAGTCTTTGAGTGAGGAGTATCAGTCCAAAATGCTCGGAGCCATCATTGGCTTTAAGATGAGAGTGACTCATTGCCAGTTCAAAATAAAGATCAATCAACACAGGCCTGAGGCTCATGAGAAGATGCATGAGCAATATGTGAAAGGCAATGAATCCATGCAAGGCCTAGCGCGGTGGATGGAGCGCTTGGGTTTACCTAAGGCGACACCCAAGGCGACACCCAAGTGACAAACTTGATTCAGCCCCAAGACTTGAGTGAAGACCTCGCTGTGCACTTTGAGCGCATGGGGCTGGCTCTAGAGAGCGCGCAAGCCGCAGCAACACTTGGTGAGGTGCCCGTTGGGGCAGTGATTTACCATCAAGACCAGTTGATCGCTCAGTCGCACAATTCACCTCTGGCCTTAAGCGATCCTTGTGCCCATGCCGAGGTCTTAGCTCTTCGGCAAGCGGGTCAATATCTGGGCAACTATCGCCTAGAGGATTGCACCTTGTATGTAACCCTTGAGCCTTGTGTGATGTGTGCGGGTGCAATTTTAAATGCTCGACTCAAGCACGTCGTTTTTGCTGCGTCCGACCTCAAGAGTGGAGCGGCAGGATCAGTCATTGATGTGTTCAAAGAGCCCAAGCTCAACCACCACGCCAAGGTCACAGCGGGAGTGCGTGCACCAGAGAGTGTTGAGCTGCTTCAAGAATTTTTTCGCAAGCGCCGCAAAGCTCAAAAATCCAACATGACTTGAGTCCACACCTCTCTCCCCTCGCCACACAGGCACACGTCTAGACTGGGCTACCAAAGTGCAGTTTATGTGCGGTGCGGTTACTTTTTAAATAAGAAAAATTTACACCATTTGAGTCAACGCTCTGGTGCTCAATTCCAAGCAGGTGCGGGGAGTAATTGATCCTTCTCAACTGGGATCAGGTGAGGTTTGGAGATCAACTCGATGAGCACATGGGCTCTTTTCTCGCCATTGGGCTCTTGGTAAATGCCCCGAAGTCCTTTGAGTGGACCACTGGTTAGAACTACCTCATCGCCTTGTTTGAACAAGGGCGTGAGTTCGGGTAATTCAAGTTGCTTGAGGGTGTCCACCAATGAGTCAGGAACTTGGGCAGGGATGGGTCCGAAGGCGACCATGCGGTGAACGCCTTGGGTTGAGCGTATCACTGAAAAATTTTGATTCCCACTATTGGTTTGAACAAAGAGGTAGCGGCTGAAAAGGGGCTCACTAACCACTTTTAGGCGTCCTCGCTGGACTTTTTCTAGCGAGATCATGGGCAAAAAAGTATCAAACCCTTGTCGGTCCAAGTGCTCCTTGGCTTTGAGTTCTTCTCTGGGTTTACTGTGAATGACGAACCACATGGAATATTGACCTGTTAATACCGGTTGAATAGATTCGCAATGGTTTAAAAAAACGCAATGAGGTTGATGCTAAACGTCTGGGCAATAACACCCAAACCGAGCGCATATTCTAATCAAAAATTGACTTGATCTGTGAGAGTTGATGGCTTGTCAGGCGATTAAATGGGTGAAGTCTTGCACTTTGCACGGAGTTGGAGATGACTGCCTACAATGGAGTTCAACATTGACTCTAAAGTGCCTCAATCTGGATCAGGAAATCCAAGGCACATGGAGGACTTACATTTTGAATTTTAGCGAGCGTTTATTGGTGCTTTATAGTTTTAAAAAATCCACATCCTCAGTTGTTGGATATTTTCTACTCATGTTTTGGCTCTTTTGTGTGTCGCTTCACGCGCAAGAGGGGGTGGCGGAATTGAAGGCTCAATCTAGCGCAGAGCAGATGCACATCGATGCCATTCGGCTTCACAAAAAGAATCACTTCAATGCCAAGCGGCAAGACCCCATTGGGGTTTCAAGTCAAGCCTTGAATGCCCTTCCCAACTCAGATCGCGATGCTTTAACGCTTTCCAATCATGCCTGTACCTATGAATCAGACATCGCCAAAAAACCTCCCTTTAAAACCGTGAGTCTCACCTTTGATGATGGACCAAGCCCCGAGCGGACTGAATTCATCTTGTCTATCTTGGAGAAATACAACATACCAGCGGCCTTTTTTCTCATTGGAGAGAGCGCAAAGAAGCATCCTCAATTGGTTGCAAAAATACTTTCAAGTGGGCATCACCTCATAGGCAATCATTCTTGGGAGCACCCCAATTTTCACGACATCGACATTCAAAAACAAGAATTCGAAATCCAGCAGTCCGAACTTGAGTTGAGTAGTTACACACAAGAAAAGTATTTTCGCTACCCTTTTGGAAACTCGACTTGTGCAAGTAATGCGTTATTGCATGAGTTGGGCTACAAAATTGTGGGTTGGCACGTTGATTCGTGTGATTGGGCCTTTGATAAAACTGGACATGTGAGCGAACATGACGCTCAGATCTGCGAGGTGAGGCCACACAACGCTTCGAGCTTTATAGATCATACGCTGGAGGCTGTAAATGAGCGGGGAGGTGGCATACTCCTCCTCCATGAGATACACCCCAACACGCTCATGCAACTCGAGCCCTTGATTGAGCGACTATTGTCTGAAGGTTTTCGTTTTGAGCGAATTGACGCCCAAGTCTTTCGTGGCTTTATGAATTGATCAAGCGGCCAAACTTTCCTTTGGGATATTGACGATGAAATTGGTTAGCCCGCTCGCATCGGTCGCTGGTCGCATGTGTAAATTCATGGCCTTGGCCGCAAGTTCGGGGTCTTTCCCTATGATGGCGTTCACCACCTCCGCGTGTTGTTCAAAGGAGGCCTCCAAGTGGCCCAATGCTCCAAAAGCATGCATGCGGTAATAGCCGGTGCGGGTTCGAATTCGAAGGACTTCTTGGCGAAGGTAGGGATTTCGTGTGGCTTGGTAGATGGCTTCATGAAACTGCAAATTGCTTTGCTGCCAACCCGTGGCATCTTGAGCTTTAACGAGCTTTTCTGAGTCCTCGTGGATAGAGCGCAAGGTCTTGAGTTCTTGCGCCGAGATGCGTTGACAGCACAGTTTCGCTGCCGCTCCCTCTAGCTCAGCAAGCAACTCCCACAAAGAGAGCAATTGTTGCAAGCTCATTTTGGCCACGATCATTCCACCTCTTGGCAAACTGGTGATAAGACCTTCGCTCTGGAGTTGGATGAGGGCCTCCCTGATCGGGGTTTTTGAGACCTGATGTTGGCTCTCAAGTTCGGCCTCATCGATCGAATCCCCGGGCAACAAAACCCCGCTTTTGATGTCGTTTTCAATCAAGCGACGAATTTTTTCACTGGCTTTGATGAAGACGGGTTTCATGGTGTACGTTCGTAATGGGTCGAAAAAAGTTTTAAATACTTCGGAGATGCACTAAAAAGTGCTGAATTTAGGATCGATTCTTGCTTGTATAAATATATCCTAAATTTCTATGAATATAAATATGGGGTTTATATATATGTTGAAAGATTGTTTTTTTGGTAAAGTCTGTGTTGATTTGATCCCCTGAGAAGTTTCCTTTTTTAAAGAAAGTTGCAGTTGAATCCCAATTTGTCCTCACCGTCTTTGGAAGATTTGTCGTTTTGGCTCAAAGCGGTGCACTCATTGTGTACAAGCAATCCTGAGGCCAACGTACAGCTTGTTGGCCAGGCGGTGGGTGCGCAAAGTGAAACGGGTGAGCATTCCTTGGGATTTTTGAGTTTTGAAGAGTTCGCACGGTCACAGCATTTGGAACTCGATCAGGTCAGGCTTCAGCGCGTGGCGAAAACTCTTTTTCGCTTGAGTGCCAGTTTAAAGCCCGATAGCCTTGACGCAATGGCTGACTTCTCTGGCGGTGAGAGGGCCCATCTCAGTGACCCATTTGAAGATATGTTCCTAAGGGATCATTGTGCTTGAGACTTTGCCCAACTCAATTAACGAACTCCAAGTCTTGCTAGAGGCCAAGGAATTCACGCCTCGTGAAGCATTGCTGTGGCAGCAAGAGCGACTTCAATCCCAGGCCAAAGGCAACGCCGCAGTGCTGGAGTGCTTGGATATTGATTTCAACGATGATGTTCTTGATTCCTGGGATCCATTCAAGCCTTTATCTGGTGTGGGACTGGCTCACAAAGACATCTTCAATTTGAATTCGCGCGCACCAGGTTTGGGCCTTGGGTTGACCCAAGCAGCCCCTGGGATCGAGCTAGCATACCCTTTGAGTTGCTTGCACCAAAGTGGGGCTCGTCAATTGGCGACTTTGAACATGGCGCCCTTGGCGTTTGGTTCGACATCCTCCAATTCTTATTTGGGGCGCTGTGTCAACCCTTTGAATTCCAATGCCGTCGTTGGGGGATCTTCGAGTGGCAGTGCTGTGGCGGTGGCCAACAGCTGGGTCTATGGCTCCTTAGGCACTGATACCGCTGGTTCGATTCGAATTCCCGCGGCTAGTTGTGGTGTGGTGGGCCTTAAAACGAGTCATGGACTGGTGTCCAGTCAGGGGTGTGCTCCTTTGGCGCCTGCCCTCGATTCGGTCGGTGTTTTGGCGCGAAATTTCACCGATGCACGCGCTGTTTTGTTGTCAGCCTTGTCGCCCAAGCTCACACAGGCTTTGGAGAAGAAAAACCAACCCCTTCAGGCGCAATCAGCTCGACTTCGGTGCTTCATCCCGGATCACCTTGATGCTGAGGTCTCCAGTGCGATTTTAGGGTTTTGCAAAACCCTTGACCACGTAAGCATCACCCATGACTTACCTCAGTTTCAAACCTTGAGCCAACACGCGGAGGTGGTCATGCTGGCTCAATTGGCCCAAACCCATGGTTGCGTCTTTTCTTCCAAGCCCCCCCCGTTCAATGACTTGGGCCGCTACCCCGATACCTTGCCGAGTGCGTTGGCCGAGAGTGCACTCGCCGGCTTGGCCATCCCGCAAAGCTGGCTGGAAGAGCTTTTGACTCGCCGCTTAAAGTCCTTGCAAACCTTCTTGGCGACTGCGTTTGAAGGTGTTGACTTTTTAATTCTGCCTGCTTTGGCAACTGCCTTGCCTTTAGTGCATGAGGTGGAGCTCGGGGCTGCTGGCTTTGAGGCACAAAAACTGCTTGGTCTGCATCGCTACATGGGATTTGTGAACTATCTGGGGTTGCCCGCCTTGGTCGCTCCTGTGGCCACCGATCGAAGAGGTTTGCCTGTGAGTGTCCAAGTGTTGGCCAAGCCCGATCAAGACCTCAATTTACTGGACTGGGCACATCACCAATGGTCGAAGGTTCTGGGTTGGCCCGGAGCCTCTGTAACTGCTGCTGTTTCTCCAGACCCTCTTGCTTTTTCCTCAGTTTTATCTTGAACTTTTCTCGAAAGTATTGATCCCATGCCGAAAATACAAGCCTCCAGTGCGTTGTCTAGGTTCCGAGTTCTGGATTTGTCTCGCGTTCGTGCCGGCCCCAACTGTGTTCGCATCTTGACGGACTTTGGTGCTGACGTGGTACGCATTGAGCCCCCGCCTGGCGTCGATCCCAATGAAGTACTTTTTCAAGGCAAACGACAAGGCGGAGACTTTCAAAACCTGAACCGAAACAAGCGCTCGATGACGTTGAACTTGAAAAAGCCGGGCGCCTTGGCAATTTTGATGAAGCTTGTGGAAACGGCCGATGTGATTGTTGAGAATTGGAGACCTGAGGTCAAAGCCAAGCTTGGCCTTGACTATGAGTCCTTGGCACGTGTGAACCCCAGGATCATCTTGGCCAGTATTTCTGGTTTCGGGCAAGACGGACCGTATGCTTTGCGCGCGGGGTTTGATCAAATTCTTCAAGGCATGGGGGGCTTGATGTCTGTCACGGGACACGAAGAGTCTGGGCCGGTGAGGGCGGGCATTGCCGTGGCTGATTTGAGTGCGGGGCTTTACTGTGCCATTGGAATATTGACTGCACTCTTAGAACGTGAGGTGTCTGGCAAAGGACAATGGGTGCATTCCTCTTTGTTGCACTCGCAAATAGCGATGATGGATTTTCAGATGGCCCGTTATCTGAACGATAACGACATTCCAGTCCAAATTGGTAATAATCATCCAACCTCTTGCCCCATGGGACTTTTCAACGGCAGCGATGGAGTCTTCAATTTGGGTGCCTCTGGAGAGGGCAATTGGGTCAAAATGTGCGAGGTGATGAAGCACCCTGAGTGGCTAGACGACCCCGAGTTCAAGACAGAGTCGTCGCGTGTGAAACACCGCGAGAGGTTGAACGCTCTCTTACAAGACGTTTTTAAAGAAAAGACGGTTCACCAATGGGTGAGCATGCTCAATCAAGTTGGCGTGCCTGCCGGTCCAGTGTACAGTGTGCCAGAGGTGTTTGAGGATGAACAAGTTAAGCATCTGAAGGTGACCGCCACCTTGCAAACGCCTGAAAACGGCTCCAAGCACTACATCACCCAGCCTGTTACCCTCACACGTACACCAGCCCAAGTGGTCTCACCTGCCCCTGAGTGGGGTGAGCACACCGATGAGGTGCTACAAGAAGCAGGTTATAGCCTTGAAGAAATTAAAGCCTTTCATCTCAATCAATGTGTCTAAATCATGAGTACTTCAAATACTGACTCTTCCACTTCCATATCTAACCCAGAGCGCGATGTGCTTTTAAGCGTGGAGGGACATGTTGCCACCATCACGTTTTGCAATGAAGCTCGCTTTAATGCCATGGCTTACTCCATGTGGCTCAAACTGGGGGACTATTTGGAGCAATTGCACCAGCGCTCAGACGTGCGAGTTTTGATTTTGCGTGGCGTGGGTGAAAAAGCTTTTGTTTCTGGAGCAGATATCTCCGAGTTTGGTGAAAAGCGAAACGATCCCGAGCAAGTGGCCTTGTATGACCACGCGGTCTCACGTGCTCAGGGTGCTTTGGCCGAGTTTCCTCGTCCAGTGATTGCTGCGATCAGTGGTATTTGCTACGGGGGTGGCTTGGGTCTTATTTTGGCGTGTGATTTGCGTTTTGCTTCTCACACTGCGAAGTTTCGCATGCCTGCGGCACGCTTGGGTTTAGGCTACGCCTATTCTGGACTCAAGAGAATGGTCAATATTTTGGGCGTAGCCAAAGCCAGTGAAGTTTTTTTCACCGCCAATGTCTATCCCGCTGTTGAGGCTCACGCCTTGGGTTTGGTGAACTCTTTGCATACCGATGTGTTTACCCATGCCAATACTTTGGCTCAACAAATTGCACAAAATGCCCCGTTGACCATCGCGGCCGCCAAACTTGCCATGAACACCGTCATGGCGGGCTCTGATTCTCAAGACGTAGCCAAGGTCGATCAAGCGGTCAAGGCATGCTTCGCCTCCAAAGATTATCTTGAAGGGCGCGCCGCCTTTGCCCAAAAACGTGATCCCGTCTTCAAGGGAGAGTAAGTCGACGTCAAATCATCACCAACTCAAAAGGACCCAGGTTTACTTTTTGGGTAACTCTCTAGTAGAGGCTTTAAAGTTGCGTGATAAGTCAAGGACTTTGATTGTGTGAGTGTAAGTGTGAGTTTGTGTGTCAGTGGTGATTTTCAATTTAATAATGGAGTGTGACGATGAAATACAAGATGAACTTTAAAGCACTAAGCTTAAGCCACAAATTGATTCAGACCATGGTTTGGGTTGGAGTGATGGCACTGCCCTGGCAAGTGGCCCAGGCGATTGGACCAGCCCCAGCACCGTTGGCCCAGCACGAAACACTTAGCATTGGCTACGTCAAGGTGGGGCACCTCTCGCCCATGCTCAATGTTGAGGAGGAACTTAAAAAATTCAACATCGACGTTAAACGCTCCGAGTTCGTTCGCTATGCAGATGCAAGAACCGCACTGCTCTCGAACTCAGTGGATGTCTCAGCCGTAGGCCCAGGTGACTTGGCCATTGCTGCGTCTCAGGGAAGCAAAAATTTGGTAGGACTCACAGGCGTTGGGAGTTCTGCTAAGGATTTGGTGGTTAAAAAAGGCGTAGTGATCAATGACTTTAAAGACATTGCGGGTAAAAAAATTGGTATAGCACCAGGCTCAGCAGTTTGGTTCCAGTTTGCCATGACCCTCATTGAAAAAGGTATCCCCTATTCAAGCTTCACGCCGGTCAATATTCAAGGCGGTGGCACCGCCTTCATCCAAGCCATGAAACGCGGCGATATCGATGCCATGGTACTCTGGGAGCCCTTTGAGTCTCAAGCAGTGTCGGAGGGCGACGCTTACTTCGCTAAAAACACCGATTACTCTAAAGCCAAGTCTGTTGGCGCAGAACTTGGGATGTTGGCCGCATCAAGAGAGGCCTACACCAATAAGAAAGAGGCCATCAAACGCTTTTTATGGGTCTACCTCAATGCTGAGGAGCAGATGAGCAAAAACAACGACATGTTTGCAGATGCTTATGCCAAGTACACAGGCTTGCCGTTGAGTGTGACCAAGGACTCATCCAAAATCATCAAACTCGGTGGGGTACTGAGCAAAGAGCAAGTGCAACTCCTGGCTGAGGCCGCATTCAAGCAAGGGATCGTTCAAAAAGAGGTGAGCCAAGAGGCTGGCGCTTTATACGACGATTCTTTGGTCAAAGAGATCAAACGCTAAACACTGAATGATCAATGGCAGTTGAATTTTTCGTCAAATCCCTTTGATTGGTAAACCAGCATGGCTCAAAGCAGACTTCAAAAAGTGGCACTTGCCCTCATCTTGCCTCTTGCCGTGGTAAGCCTGTGGCAGTATGCCGGCTCTCAACCCAACATGGCTGGCATCGTCCCCACGCCGCTGGCGGTTCTCTTGGGTTGGCAGTCCTGGATATGGGGACATGCGGGTTTGGGTTTGAATCCTTATTTGGGCACTTGGGTTGCGAACGTGAGTTACTCGTCTTCTCGAGTGATTGAAGGCTTCATTTGCGCTACCCTCATTGGAGTGCCCCTTGGATTGATGTTGGGATGGAGTCGATTGGCAGCACAGTTGGTCGACCCCATGATCCAAGGCTTGAGGCCCATTCCGATCACCGCTTGGTTACCATTTTCGATTGCACTCTTTGGAATTCGAGATGTGGGATCCATCTTTTTGATTTTTTTGGGTGGCTTTTATGCCATCGTTGTCAACACGACCCAAGGTGCAAGGGATGTGGAGAAAAATTTGGTGCGAGCCGCGCTCATGATGGGTGTCAATTCTCGCCAGTTGCTTTGGCGTGTCGTATTGCCAAGCGCAATGCCCAATATTTTCACGGGACTGAGAGTCGGTCTTGGAATTTCTTGGACTGCCGTCATCGTCTCCGAAATGGTGGCTGTGAAGTCCGGTCTTGGCTATGTACTGTGGGACGCGTATTACGTTGGACGAATGGATATCGTTCTCGCTGATATGGTCTCCATCGGTCTCATGGGGTTTATCTCCGACAGCCTCATTGTTTTCCTTGAGGCGAGAGTGCTGCGTTGGCGCTTGCTTCAAAACCATTGATTGGACCACGCATGAGTAACATTGATATCACGGGATTGGACAAAACGTACGCAACCCAGCCCCCCGTTGTGGCACTCAAGGGCGTGGATTTGCAAGTCCGCTCAGGTGAGTTTGTGGCCTTGTTGGGTCCCTCCGGTTGCGGCAAGTCGACACTACTGAATATGATCGCTGGTTTTGAGCAACCAAGCCTGGGTAAGTTAACCGTGAATGGTGCGCCAGTGCTCCAGCCTGGGCCCGAGCGAGGTGTTGTCTTTCAAGAGGCCGCATTGTTTCCATGGTTGACGGTTTGGGACAACGTCATTTTTGGGCCCAAAGTTCAAGGTGTGTCCCAATCGGTTTATGAGCCGCGTGCCAAAGAAATGCTCAAGATCATGGGCTTGTCTGCCTTTGAATCTTCCTTGCCGGTTCAACTCTCGGGAGGAATGCGTCAACGTGTTGGCATCGCACGAGTGTTGACCATGGGTTCTCAGATTTTACTGATGGATGAGCCCTTTGGCGCATTGGATGCCCAAACACGACTGAGCATGCAGGAGTTGCTCTTGAGTGTTTGGCAGCAACTCAAACCCACGGTCGTATTTGTCACACATGACATCGATGAAGCGCTTTTTTTGGCTGATACCGTTTACGTGATGTCGTCTAGACCAGGCCGAATTCAAGCACGCTTGGAAGTGCCATTTGAGCGGCCTCGCAATTTGGAGTTGACCACGAGTTCTGAGTTCAATCAAATGAAGTTAGAAATCCTAAAACAAATGCGCCACTGACAACGATAGCTATCTCTTGATTCGCTTATTTTCCTTTTAACCTTGATGCAAAACCATTTCGTTTTATTGTTGAACCCTACAACTAAGAGTATTTGAATGGCAAACCCAAGAATTCCTTATCACTTCTCCAACGATGGCCCCCCTTTGAAGCCCCATCCTGAGGGGTCAATCATGGTTCATTTGGTGGTCAATGTTGAACATTGGCAGTTTGATGCCCCCATGCCTCGTACGATCATTACCCCGCCGCATGGCAAGGAGACCGTTCCAGATGTACCCAACTTTAGTTGGGTGGATTACGGCATGCGTTGTGGCCTTCCACGAATCATTGATGCCATTGTTGAGCGGGGCCTTACGGCTTCTACCAGTTTTAATGCAGGCGTCATCGACGCTTACCCCCAGGCGGCTCAGGCCATGCACCAAGCAGGTTGGGAGTTCATTGGTCATGGGGTGCATCAAAAATCCTTGAATCATGCGGGAGCTGAGGCGGAGGTGGTTAAAACTTCGCTTGACATGATTGAGGCGTTTACCCATGTCAGACCCCGCGGATGGTTAGGTCCTGGGCTTAGAGAGAGTCACACGACACCAGAGACTTTGGTGAGTGAGGGCATTGAGTATGTCTTTGACTGGGTGGTAGATGATGTGCCAAATTGGATGCGCACCGATAAGGGTCCTTTGCTCAGTTTGCCTTACAACTTAGAGATCAATGATTCAATCATTTATGCAGTTGAGAAACATTCAAGTTTGGAGATGCTAGAGAGAACACGCCACACCTTGGCGCTCTTTGAGCGTGAGTCACTCAAGCATCCTCGCGTTTTGGCAATTGGACTACACCCGCATTTAATTGGAGTGCCTCATCGTTTTGGATCATTTGAGCGGATGCTTGATTTGTTGATGGCCAGCCCACAAGTTTGTTTTGTGCAAGGCCACGATTTGGCCACCTGGTATGCAGAGCAAGTTCCACGTCCTGAGGTTTAGGGCACTCTCTTCTTTAGTTTTTCTTTAAAGCTATTTTTTAGACGACTAGAAATAGTCAAACTCATTGTTCAGTTTAATTTTTCCTTCAAGGACTCAATCATGGATTTGAAACTCAAAGGCCAACGTGTCGTGATCACCGGTGGCTCCAAAGGCATCGGTTTGGCCGTTGCACATTCATTTGCACGAGAAGGTGCGAAACCCATTTTGGTCTCACGTACTTTGGCCAGTATGCAATCCGCCGCCCAAGAGATCAAGGCCACCAGTGGTGTTGATTGTGAGTTGGTGGCCATGGACATGGGCGCGCGTGGAAGTGCCAAAGCTTTGATTGAGCAGTGCGGTGAGATTGATATTTTGGTCAACAACGCAGGAGCAATACCTGGTGGAAGTGTCCTCGACATCGATGAAGACCGATGGAGAGAGGCTTGGGAGTTGAAAGTTTTTGGTTACATCAACTTGGTGCGTGAGGTGTTACCGAAGATGCAGGCCAAGAAAAAAGGCGTCATCGCCAACATCATTGGAATGGCCGGAGCGGCTCCTAGAAATGCCTACCTCTGTGGCTCCACGGCCAACGCTGCATTGATGGCGTTTACCCAAGCCGTGGGCGGTGCCAGTGTGGCTCATGGGGTGAGGGTTTTTGGAGTCAACCCATCGCCCACTCGGAGCGAGAGAATGCAAACCATGCTTCAAGCCCAAGCGCAAAAGAAGTTTGATGACCCATCTCGCTGGATGGAGTTGACCCAGAGCATGCCCTTTGGCCGCATGGCCGAGCCACAAGAGCTCGCTGACTTGACGACGTTTTGCTGCTCTCCCTTGGCCGGCTATCTAAGCGGGAGTGTGATCAATGTTGACGGTGGGCAAATGTACACCTGAGGACTTTGAAATTCTGAGGTCGCTCAAACATCAGTGTGAACCACATTTCACCTTGTCTTAGATTGGTTCTTTTTTTCAAATCTTTTTAAAGTAATCACTTACCATGTTCAATTCCACACCCAATCCATTGCATGACTATCCTCAAATTCGCGAAGGTGTTCGTGCCTTGGTATCTCAGTTTGATTCACGTTATTGGCAAGATCTTGATGAGAAGAGGGCATTCCCAGAGGCATTTGTGACGGCCTTGACCCAAGCAGGCTGGCTCAGTGGATTGATTCCTGAGGAATACGGTGGCTCCAATCTCACCCTGGCCGAAGCAAGCGTTGTGATGGAGGAGATCAACAGGGCCGGGGGTAACTCGGGCGCCTGTCACGGTCAGATGTATGTGATGGGTTGTGTTCTACGACACGGCTCTGAGGCCCAGAAAAAGGATCTGCTGCCGAAAATTGCCAGCGGTGAGTTGCGCATGCAGGCCATGGCAGTGACTGAGCCAACCACTGGATCAGACACGACAAAGCTCAAAACCTTTGCAACGCTGAAGGGAGATCGCTATGTGGTGAGCGGCCAAAAGGTATGGACCTCTAGACTTCAGCATTCAGACTATATGCTGCTCCTTGCCAGAACAACTCCCTTGGATCAGGTGAAAAAGAAAACGCAAGGACTCTCCGTTTTCTTAGTCGATTTGCGTGGTGAGGTGGGTAAAAGCATCACGGTCAGGCCCATTCGCAACATGGTGAACCATGAAACCAATGAAATTTTCATTGACAATTTGGAAATTCCCGTTGAAAACCGTATTGGTGAAGAAGGAGAGGGGCTTAAATACATTTTGGATGGCCTGAACGCCGAGCGTATTTTGATTGCCGCTGAGTGTGTCGGGGACGGGTATTGGTTCTTAGAGCGTGCTTGTAAATATGCCAATGAACGTATGGTCTTTGATCGTCCCATTGGTCAAAACCAAGGCATTCAGTTCCCATTGGCCAAGGCATATGTGAATGTGGAGGCGGCGAGCTTGATGCGTTTTAATGCGTGTGAAGTCTTTGACCGAGGTCTAAACTGTGGCGCTCAAGCCAACATGGCCAAATTGCTCGCAGCCGATGCCTCTTGGGAAGCCGCCAATGCGTGCATTCAAACCCATGGTGGCTTTGGTTTTGCTGCTGAGTACGATATCGAGCGAAAGTTCAGAGAAACAAGGCTATATCAAGTGGCCCCCATCTCCACCAACTTGATTTTGTCCTATGTTGCCGAGCGCGTCCTGGGCTTGCCCCGTTCATATTAATGACAACATTAGACACAGTTCATTTGATTTTCTATTTTGATTGATCATCCCATGTCAACTAACCCCTCCCATGCCTCCCACTCAAACCCCGTGATTGTGGTGGGTGCCGGACCTGTTGGACTTTTATGCGCCCTGGTGCTTGCGCGCGCTGGAGTACCCGTAAGAGTTTTGGAGTCTGAGCCCGGTACAACTTTGGATTTGCGAGCTGGCACCTTTCATCCCCCCACACTTGAGATGCTTGAGCCCATGGGTGTTACCCAAGCCATGATGGCCATTGGTATCAAGGTGCCTGTTTGGCAAAGTCGTGACCTTGAGGCTGGTTTGGTGGCCGATTGGGACATGGGTGTTTTAAATGAGGATACCCCTTACCCCTATCGACTTCATTTGGAGCAGCATCGACTCACTCCCATTTTGTTGAGTATGCTCAAGCAGCACGCCCATGTGCAGGTGCTGTTTTCCCACGAGTTTGTCGGATTGGATCAAACAAGTCATCCAGGCCTTGTGAAGGTCCAGGCCATGGTGCGCTCACAAGAAGGCAATGCTGGCGCAGGTACTGTTGAGTTCACTGCACCTTGGGTAATCGGTGCAGATGGAGGAAAAAGTTTGGTGCGAAAGTCTGTCAACATTGAGTTTGATGGCTATACCTGGCCCGAGCGCTACAGTGTTGTGAGCACCACCTTTGATTGGGCACCCTTGGGATATGCAGACAATGCCTACATCAGTGACCCCGATCAATGGGTGGCATTTTTCAAGATGCCCGATGCTGGGCCCCCGGGTCTATGGCGAATGACGGTGCCCGTTGGTACTGAGTTGAGCGATGAAGAGGTGCTGCACCCGAGTTACGGAAATGCTATTTTTAATAGGGTGCTCAACGCCAAGACGCCCTATGATTTTCCGATAGTTCACCAAAGTGTCTACCGAGTGCACCAAAGGGTGGCGAAAGAGTTTCGACTTGGCAGGGTCCTTTTGGCGGGAGACAGTGCCCACGTGAACAATCCTTTGGGAGGGTTTGGTCTGAATAGTGGAATTCACGATGCCATGAATCTGGGTGAAAAACTCGCACGTGTCTATCTCGGCGAGAGTGATGAGTCCTTGCTAGACCTTTACGTTCGGCAGCGAAGAACAGTCAATATGGAGTATGTGCAAGAAATTTCAATCAAGAATAAACACAATTTGGAAGAAAAGGATCCTGAGAAAAGACGCGAACGTATTGCACTTTTAAGGAATATTGCAAAGTCACGTGAAAAAACTCGTGAGTTTTTACTCACCTCATCGATGATCAATAGCATCAAGAGGGCCAATTCGATCACGTAGTTCAAAAAACCTTGGTTGAGAAGTTCTGCTCTTGGCTTGAGTATTGCTAGGTTTGGAGCGAGATCTTTGTTTTGTTTTTATTGGAGAAGAAAATGTTGAATCTATTGAGTGGCTTGTCTATTTCCAGTGTTGGAAACACGCGTGTTCGCTGCCAACTTGTGCACTCAACATGTGCGTTGCTGTTGGGATTGTTTTCATCGGGGCTTATTTTTGCGCAGTCCTCAACGTCGAGTCTTGGATCCTCACAGGCTTTAGCCAACTGGCCTCAAAAACAAATCAAAATCATCGTGCCCTTTGCGGCGGGAGGGAACACCGATGGTATTACGCGTGTAGTGGCTGAACGCTTGGGGCGTGCACTTGAGCAGCCAGTTATTGTTGAAAACAAGGCCGGCGCTAACGGCGCTATTGCTGCTGAATTTGTCGCCAAGTCCTCGCCCGATGGCTACACCTTGATGATGGCAGCGATGCCAGTTTTGGCGATTTTGCCCTCGATCACAAAAACTGGCTACGATCCAAAGCGCGATTTCGTGCCCATCAGCATTATTGGTAGTAACCCCTTCGTGATGGCGATCAGTAAATCGGTACCCGCGAGCAATTTGAAAGAGTTTGTGACTTTCATCAAAAACAATCCGGGTAAATACAATTATGCTTCTGGTGGATCGGGTAGCGTCTCTCACTTGTCTGCTGCTTTGTTTGTTAAGCGAGCAGGACTGGATATGACACATGTGAGTTATAAAGGTGGCGGCCCAGCTGTTGCGGATCTCCTAGGGGGGCAGGTGCAGATGTATTTTGGTAATTTTTCTGAACTCGCTGCACAAGCTTCTGGTGGACATATCACGATTGTGGGGGTCTCAAGTGATCAGAGGGCTCGACAATTGCCCAATGTACCGACTTTTTCTGAATCTGGTTTCCCGGGTTTTAGAACTGAGACCTGGAATGGATTGGTAGCACCTGCGCAAACGCCCGCAGCCATTATCAATAAATTGGCCCCCATCATTAAAGAGATCGTGGCTCAACCTGACACCCAAGCTCGTCTCGCTCAAATGGGAGTCGATCCAATGGGCAATACGCCGAGTCAATTTTCTGAAGTCTTGTTCTCAGACATCACTACATGGGCAGAGGCAGCCAAAGCCAGTAATCTAAAAATTGAATAAGAAGGAGATTAGCATGACCGCATCCAATGAGGCCCATACCGTCAAGGCCATTTCAAGCACCGATTCTTTGGCCACGCGAGCCAAGGTGGGTGTCGTTGTACCAGCTACCAACACGGTTGTTCAACCCGAGATGGAAGCCATGCGGCCCAATGGTGTTACCAACCATGTGACTCGCATGCTGTTACCACCCAGACCTTATGACGACCAATCGGCATATAAAAAAGCTCTGGAAACAGAAAAGGGACACCTGGAAGAGGCATTGGAGTTGGTGATGCTGTGTGAGCCCCACGTAGTCGCCCACGGGCACTCTATCCACTCATTTCGAGGAAACGCAGAAACTGCACTTGCTGAGGAAAAGCGTTTAGAGTCACTGTGCGGGGTGCCCTTCATCACGCCATCCCGCGCCGTATTGGCGGGCTTGGAGGCCTTTGGCAATATCAAGCGAATTGCAATTTTGACCCCATATTGGCCTCCAGCAGACGATATGATTGCTACGTTTTTTACATCTTGCGGCTATGAGGTTGTCAACACGCATGGCTTGAAGTCGACTGGACCCACCGCCGTTGCTCGCTTTACTTCTGAACAAATCATGGAGGGCTTTGATGAGGTCGATGATGAACGGGCTCAAGCTCTGATTCATGTGGGCACTAACTTGCCTGTCTCAGCGCTCACGCCCAGCATTGAAGCCAAGCATGGCAAACCACTCATCGGAGTCAACGTAGCAACCTATTGGCTAGCACTCAGGCGCTTGGGTATTCAAGACAAAATACCCCACATGGG
>Ga0164296_1001336_pt1 | contig 26509 bp, 20 predicted proteins | sample GEODES057metaG_FD_113533 | JGI IMG/M metagenome (GOLD analysis project Ga0164296, IMG submission 113533) | Dystrophic lake water microbial communities from Trout Bog Lake, Wisconsin, USA - GEODES057 metaG | ecosystem: Environmental > Aquatic > Freshwater > Lake | place: USA: Trout Bog Lake...
CATATACAGCTTCTAAAGTAGTAATTTTTCAGCGTAATAAAAGTCAAGCAAAATACTTGTCAGAAAAAATTAACAAACCAACCGTTTTAATTGCCCCGTTAGATTGGGGTTTGGGCCATGCTACTCGTTGCATTCCTATCATTAAAGCATTGCTTGTTAAAGATTGTGCTATCATTATAGCAACAGATGGTGCTCAGCAAATTTTATTAAAGCAGGAATTTCCTCAGCTACAATTTATAAAACTCAAAGGTTATCAAGTAAAATACGGTAAAACCGGTTGGGCATTGCCATTGAATATCATAGGGCAAATACCAAAGATTTTAATATCGATTTGGAAAGAGCATCGTTGGTTAAATAAAATCAGTAAGCAATACTCGATTGATGCAGTCATCAGCGATAACCGCTATGGATTATATCATTCTAATATCCGCACTGTTTTTATCACGCATCAATTAACTATCAAAACACAATTTGTTTGGTTAGAAAAAATTTTACAACGAATCAATTATCGATTCATCAATCGGTTCAATCAATGCTGGATTCCCGATTATGGAAATGAAATAAATATTGCCGGTAATTTATCCCATCCGGCTTTAATGCCCGCCATTCCTACATCCTATCTTGGAGCATTGGGAAGATTTGATAAAAATACTACTACAACAATCAAATATGATTATTGCTTTTTATTATCCGGACCTGAACCACAAAGAACAATACTAGAAGAATTGATTATGAAAGATCTTCATTCACTCAATAAAAAAATTATAATAGTTAGAGGTACACCTAACAATTATAAAGTAATAAGTTTAAATGAATGGATTGAAATAAAAAATCATCTTTCGCAAAAGGAATTAGGTAAAGTGATACAAGAGAGTGAATATATTATTTGCAGAAGTGGTTATTCAAGTTTGATGGAAATATTATCACTAAGCAAAAAATCAATTCTTATTCCAACTCCGGGACAAACCGAACAAATTTATTTAGCAAAAAAAATGCAACAGCAGCAATGGTGTTTTTCAGTTGAACAGAAGAATTTTAGTTTATTAAAAACATTACAAGAAGCTCAGCATTTCAAGTTTCAGTTGCCGAGCTTAAATAAAACGAATCTGCCGTATTTCATTCATCAATTCATTGCAACATTATCAAGTAAGTAATTTTATTTTGTATCAATGAACAAAAAAATAAAAGCACATATTGCAGTTTTATTGGGAAATTTCTTCTTTGGCAGTGCAATTGTTGCTGTTAAACATGTATCACCTTCATTGATGCAACCCTTAGCACTTAATGTTATCAGGGTTTCTGTAGCATTAATCTTGTTTTGGTTTTTATTCTTATTAAACCCTTCTCATGCATTGATCAGAAAAAAAGATATCCCTTTATTTTTATTATGCGCAGCAACAGGTGTTGCCATCAATCAAATATTATTTATTAAAGGAGCTTCATTAACAAGTCCAATCCACACTTCATTATTAGCATTAACTACCCCTGTTGCAATTACCATTATTGCTGTATGGTTATTAAAAGAAAAATTTACAAGCAATAAATTAGTTGGACTGATATTAGGAATTTCAGGCGCGGCTATTTTAATTCTCTCTAAAGATCAGGTTAATAAAAGCAGCAGCATATTGGGAGATCTGTTTGTAATTATCAATGCCGCCTCTTATGCATTCTATTTAGTGTTGGTGCAACCATTGATGCAACGATATAAACCTGTACATGTAATTAGATGGATCTTTTTCTTTGGCGCTTTGATGATTGTTCCTTTGGGTTGGAATGATTTTATACAAATTAAATGGAATGCATTTGTATGGACACATTGGCTGGCATTGAGTTTCGTTGTATTGGGTGCAACATTTCTCGCTTATATTTTTATCATTTATGGTATTGCGCATCTCGGCTCATCCATTACCGGAACATATATTTATACACAACCAATATTCGCAACAATCACTTCAATGATCTTATTCAATGAACGATTATCACTTATCAAATTATGTTCTGCTGCACTAATTTTTGCAGGCGTATATTTTGTAAACAGAAAAAAAGAATTAACTACAGCGGAAGGTTTAGAAAGTTTAGATTAAATGGCTTTCGGGTAATCAAAAAATAAAAATGTCTTTTTTGCTTTTGCAAAATTTTTCCAGGAATCTGTGTCTATTTTCACTGCAAACACGCTACAAGTGGGCATATTATCGATATGTGTATTAGTGAGTTCATTTGCAAAATCAGTGATTCCGGGATTGTGAGAAAAGACAGCAATTGAATTAAGATTATTATCAACAGAGCTAATCACTTCATAAAAGGTTTTTGGGGCAGCATGATACAATTCTCTTTTTTTAATGATACTATTTTCTTTTACCCCATATTCATCTGCAAAATAAACAGCAGTTGTTAATGCCCGATTGGCAGTGCTTGAAATAAATGCATCAATCAAAATATTTTTTTCCAATAATCTTTTTGCCATCATAGGAGCATCACGTTGACCCCGTTCATTTAAGGAACGATCAAAATCGTTGAGTGTTGATATATCCCAACTACTTTTCGCGTGACGAACAATATATATCGCTTTCATTAATATCCTCTAACATTCTTTCCTTCAATATAATTTAAGAATGCTTTATTGCAAACTTTATTGCCACCGGGTGTTGGATAATTTCCGGTAAAATACCAGTCACCAGTATTGGTAGGGCAAGATTCATGTAAATCTTCAATGTTTTGATAAATTACCTGCACGTCAGTATCTATTTCCTTTGGTGTAATCATCTCAGCGATCTTATCAGAAATTTCTTCTGTTGCAAATGGTTTGTAAATCTGTCTAACAGCATTCTCAATATGCAACTGATTGTTACGTTGTAATTCTTTAATTCGTTCATGCACTTCAGTTAATACATATTCCAATTTACGTTCTTTCAATAATTCAACAGCTGCACGAAACGCAATAAAATCGCCCATCTTGCTCATGTCAATACCATAACAATCAGGATACCGTATTTGCGGTGCAGAAGAAACAACAATAATTTTTTTAGGACCTAATCTCGATAACATTCTAACAATACTTTCCTTTAAAGTAGTTCCCCGAACAATACTATCATCAATTACCACTAAAGTGTCTTCACCTTTACGAACCGTTCCGTATGTAATATCATATACGTGTTGAACCATTTCATTTCTATTGGCATCTTCTGTAATAAAAGTGCGCAACTTTACATCTTTGATCGCAATTTTTTCCTGTCGAATTTTTCTGTTAATCATCTCCTGCAACTTCTCTTCATTAAAATCATTACCCCAACTTACAATGCGTTGCACTTTAATTTGATTAAGATAATCTTCCATTCCTTTTACCAATCCGTAAAAAGCAACTTCCGCAGTATTGGGGATGTAAGAGAAAATGGTATTTTTTAAATCGTATTTTATGAATTCTAAAACGCGTTTACTTAAATGATAACCCAAAGCAATTCTTTCACGATAAATTTTCTCATCACTACCACGAGAAAAATATATTCTTTCAAATGAACAAGCCCTTCTTTCTTTTGGCTCTACTATTTGTTCAATATGATAATTTCCATTGTCGTCAATAATCAAAGCATTGCCCGGCATCAGTTCCAGCACTTCATTCTCACCAACATTAAAAGTTGTTCTGATAGCAGCACGTTCACTGGCAGCGACAATAAAATCATCATTAATATAATAATAAGCAGGGCGAATACCATGTGCATCACGAATAACAAAGCTATGCCCATTTCCAACTAAACCACCCACTGTATAACCACCATCAAATAATGGAACTGATTTTTTTAATACTGCAGAAAGGTTTGCTGCATTTGGGGTTTTCTCATCTTCCTTTATTAAAAAATGATGTATCACTTCCATCATAGCAGCCAAATCACTTTGCTTTTGAAATTCTCCGGGCTCAATATTCAGTAAATCATATAATTCATCTGTATTTACCAAATTAAAATTTCCTGCCAATGCAATGTTTCTACCAGGTTGTGTATTGCGTTTGATAAAAGGATGACAAAACTCTACATTATTTTTTCCCTGTGTACCATATCGCAAATGTCCCATCATCAATTCGCCCATAAAAGGTAAATGACCTTTCATTAAACCCGGATGTTGCTTAATATCGGCTTGATATTTTTCCAATTCTTGTACTTCTTTCCCTAATTGAAAGAATAGATCAGCAATTGGTTGCTGAGCATTACTTCTTAAACGATATAAAAAAGGATAACCGGGTTCTACATTTAATTTCACTGCTGCAATACCTGCTCCGTCTTGTCCGCGATTGTGTTGTTTTTCCATCAACAGATACAGCTTATTTAAACCATACATCACTGTACCATATTGTTGCAAATAGTGAGAGAAAGGTTTACGTAAACGAACAAAGGCCAATCCGCATTCGTGTTTTATTTCGTCGCTCATTGATGATGATTAAAAAGAAAGTGGCGAAGTTACAACTCCGCCACTTTTTTTTATATTAATTATACACAGTTTCCATTTCCGGATGTAATGATTCTGCCAGCCATAAGAACTCATTAATAAAATTATCAATGGATTTGTGGAATGATGAATCGGTAAGGTTTCCTTCAATATCGAATTTCTTGTCAACAAAAGGTGTAATTAACATATGCGGCGATGCAATACCGAATAATGCAGGAACCAACAATAATAATTGCTGAGAGCTTCTTGCACCACCCAAAGCACCCACTGAGGCAGTTACCAAACCAAACACTTTATGTGATTGTTTGGGGAAATGATCTAATAAATTCTGCAGTGCAGGCGAATAACTGCCGTTATATTCAGGTGTTACCAGAATAAATGCATCTGCATTAAATATTTTTTCTGCCAAAGGTTTAAAGTTATCCGGTGTGTTTTCAATTGATGTAAAAACAGTTTGTAATAACCCTAAATCCCAATCTCGCACATCAATCAATCCAACCTGATGCTGTGTTTTTTCACTGAGATATTTTTTTAGAAATAATGCTACTCTATTTGTAACACTTCCTTTTCTCGGACTTCCTGAAATAATTTCAATATTCATAATACTTCCTTTTTTATATCAAACACTCAACTCTTTTAATAGTTTTGCGAATTACGATGTTTCATTTACGCTTGCTTAACAAACTGAACATTGAATTGCAGTTTAACTTCTTCACTCACCAAAACACCCCCTGTTTCCAAAGCTGCATTCCAGCCTAAACCAAAATCGCTTCTGTTTATTTTTCCTGTTGCTTCAAAACCTACTTTTGATTGCCCCCAGGGATCTGTTGCTGTTCCTAAAAATTCAACATTCAATGTAACTGGTTTTGTAACGCCTTTAATGGTTAAGTTACCTGTTAAAGTATAATCGCTTCCGCTGATTTTTTTAAATTCAGTTGAAGTGAAATTAATGGATGGAAATTTTTCTGAAGAAAAGAAATCATCTCCTTTTAAATGACCATCTCTTTGTTCGCTGTTGGTGTTAATACTGTTCACGTCTGCTTCAAAAGAAATTTTTGCATCAGAAAAATCATCTGTTGATGATTCTAAACTTGCATCGAATTTGTTGAAATTACCTGTTACATTGGTAATCATTAAGTGTTTTACTTTAAAAGTAATTTCACTGTGTGCTGCATCAATTTTGTAAGTTGCCATAATGGTGATTTTTATTTTGTATTTAAATTTTAAAAATTATTCTTCAATCAATACGCCCATCTTTCCCATCTGATAATCTCTGAATGCCTCCATAATTTCTGTTTGTGTATTCATTACAAACGGGCCATGCGCTGCAACGGGTTCATTAATAGGTTCACCACTTCCCACAAAAAACAAGCTGTCTGCATTTGCCTTAATAGAAAATGATTCTCCATCTCTATTAAACAATGCCATTTGTTTTGATTGGACTGTTGTTTGATGATTGATGTCAATACTTCCTTCTAAAACATAAAAAATAGTTTGATGATTGGATGGAAAAGAAAATTCAAATGTTCCGTTTGTTTTTATCTCACCCATGAAAGTGTTGATTTTGGTAAATGTTGGTATGATACCTTTTACACCATTTAATTCACCTGCCGGAATTCTGATGGTTGTTAATCCATCATTACTTTTTACGATGGGTGTATCTTCTGCACTGGCTGGATAATAATGTGGTTCATCCATTTTATGTGCACCGGGTGTATTTACCCAAACCTGCAGCAGTTCCTGCTTTCCGCCGAATTCAAAAATATTTTCAGGAACTCTTTCACTATGAATAATGCCCATTCCTGCATGTATCCACTGTGTTCCACCTGCATATACTACATGATCATTTCCTCTGCTATCGCGATGATGCACCCCACCTTTATATATAAAACTGATGGCGCTGAAACCTCTGTGCGGATGAGGACCAACACCCTGTAAATGAACAGGGATGTTTTTATCGGCAATAGCTACACCATGATGAAATAATAAAAACGGATTTTCAAACTGTTCATCAGGTAATAACTCCTGCACTTTTATACTTCCTACATTGGTGGAATGTCCATTCAATATTTTATAAACTGTTTTCATGTTGTTTAATTTAAAATCATTGGAACTTCAATCAATAATATTTCTGTATCGCTATCTGCTTCGATGTTCAATGACGCAGTATCATAAATTCCCAGACCATCTCTTTCTTTTAAATCAATGTCATTAACTGTTACATCGCCTTTAATGACGAAAACATACACACCATTATTTTCTTTATGAATGGAATAAGATGTTTTAAATCCTTTTGAAAGATTACCCAATGTAAACCAGGCATCCTGATTAATCCAAACTGCATTGGCATCATTCGGAGCAACAACAGTTAATAATTTATTCAATCGATCTTCCGGTTGAAAAGATTTTTGATCGTATCTAGGTTCAATATTTCTTTCTTTAGGCAATACCCATATTTGCAAAAACTTTACTTCTTTATCATGATTGGCATTTGTTTCGCTATGCGCAATACCGCTTCCGGCACTCATAATCTGTACGTCGTGCTGACGAATAATTTTATCTCTTCCGGTACTGTCTTTGTGATGCAGATCTCCAAATAAAGGAATGGAAACGATTTCCATATTATCATGCGGATGTTTACCAAAGCCCATACCACCACTTACCGTATCATCATTCAATACGCGTAATGCACCAAAATGAACTCTTGATGGGTCATAATAACCTGCAAAGCTAAATGTGTGATAACTGTTCAGCCATCCATGGTTAGCATGACCTCTTGTATTGCTTTTATGTAAAACTGATTTCATGATAATTTATTTAATTTCCGTGTATATACATGTATTTAGTCAAAAAAAATCATTTTTCTTTCGCTCTTACTTTCTCCAGCAAATTATTTAACGTTGCTGCTTCCTGTTGATTTAAACACATTGATTCGTCCATTATTTTATCCATCTTTTCTGTTGTGCTGTCTAATATTGCAATTCCCGCTTGTGTTAAAGTAATAACTGTTTGTCGGCCATCGGCTTCACCCTGTGTTCTTTTCACTAATTTCTTTGTTTCCAAACGGTCTATAATCCTTGGCACATTTGAGTTTTTTTCAATCATCCGCGATGCAATATCTTTTACACACATTTGTTCAGGATGTTTTCCTTTCAAAATCCTTAATACATTATACTGTTCATGTGTTAACCCAAATTCTTTTAATTCCTGACAACTCAGCGTTTTTAGCCACCAGGCTGTATACAGAATATTTAATCCCGCTTTTTGCACGTTGTTCTTGAATTTATTGCTCTGTATGGCTTGTTCTAATTTCACTTCTGTAAAGATACATGTATATACATTCAATTTCCAAATTTATTTTTTTAAAATAAAAAACCCACTAAAAAGTGGGTGAGAATCAAATTTATTTAATTGTTGCTGGCATATTTAAACCAATCATCCAACGCTTTACAACCGGCATATTCTTTATCAATTGTAATAAAATAATTGGGTAAATGCTCTTTAAACCATTTTTCGAGTTTATCGGCTTTCTTTATTTCTAATGACCGTTGTGCGATTTTATTGTAATCTTCTTTGATGTTTTCGCGATGTGGATTGGTTCTTGTTTTTAAAAATACCAACCGAACTTTTCTTAATCCCCTTTCTTCATAAGGCAGAGGCTTTGAATATTCACCCGGCTTTAAATCTTTTATAGCCAATACCAAATCTTTGTCTTCAATTTGATCGATCGTTACATACGTTGAGCCATCTCTTCCCTGAATAGCACCGCCATTGAATTTAGAGTTTTCTTCATCACTATATTTATTCACTGCCTCGCCAAACGTAATGGAGTGATTTAATATTTGCGTTTTGATAGAATCTAATTTTTTAACCGCTTCTTGAATTTCACCATCAGTAACAGGAGGTATTTTAAGAATATGGCGAAGTTTTGCATCATCTCCGTTTCTGCTTACCATTTGAATAATATGTAATCCGAATTTAGATTTAACAACAGGAGATATTTGTCCTTCCTTCAATTTAAATGCTGCCGCCAAAAATGCAGGATCTACATTTTTATCGTTTCTGTTCATATTGTATTCACCACCATTATCCTTACTTCCCGGATCTTCTGAATATAATTTTGCTAGCTGTGCAAAATTTTTGGTGCCCGATTCAACCTGCCGCTTATAATCATACAATTGTTTAGAAACATATTCTTCTACTTCCGGTGCCGGTTTGGGTTGTAAGATAATCTGACTTACTTCTACTTCACTTTCATAATACGCCAAACTATCTTTTGGAATTTTATCGAAATATGCTCTTACTTCTGTTGGCGTGATTTTGACATTCTCCAAAATTTTAGCACGCATCTGATCAGCTAATTTTTGTTCGCGGATCAAAGGCCGAAAATCTTCTTTCATTTGATAGATGGTTTTCCCGGCTATTTCTTCCAATATTTCTTTTGTTCCGTACTGACCAATATAAAAACGAATTCTGTTATCTATAGCAGCATCAATATCTTCATCTGTTAATGGCAATGAATCTTTTTCTGCCTGCAATACCAACGCTTTTTGAATTAACTGACCTTCTAAAAAAGCACATTCAGGATTTGGAGGTAATTGTGCTTCTTGCCCTTGTCTTTTATAATCAGAAATAGCATTAACAATATCTGAATACAAAATAATTTTATCGCCTACCTGTGCAACAATTTTATCTGCCAATACTTTTTTTACTACGGGCGGTTGAGCAATACTTTTAACACCAACACTCAAACACAATACAAGAAATATCAATAAAAACTTTTTCATAATTAAATTATAGTTTCAAAAATAAACTATAGCAAATGGATAATTCAATAATCAGCCGCTTTTAACAAAACATAAATCCTTGCTGTGGCAAGGATTTATGAATTATAAGGTTCTCTTAATTTCTTCTTCTTCGTAGGCAACCAATGTATCTCCAACGGATAAATCAGCAAAATTTTTGATGGTTAATCCACACTCCATGTTACTTGGTACTTCTTTTACATCGTCTTTAAAACGTTTTAAACTTCCCAATTCTGCAAATGCCCCTTCTTGTCTTGGATACAATAAAATACCATCTCTGAAAATACGCAACTTGGCATCTCGCTTCATTCTTCCCTCTAATACAAAACATCCTGCAACGGTGGCTTTATCAAATTTGTACACTTCTCTTATTTCTACAGTCGCCACTTCTTTTTCTTCTACTTTAGGTTCTAACATACCTTCCATTGCGCTCTTGATCTCATCAATAGCGTTGTATATAATGGAATACATTTTTATTTGAACACCTTCATTGTCTGCCAATCTGCTTGCTTGCAAAGATGGACGTACATTAAATCCTATCAAGATGGCATCTGATGCGGTTGCCAATAAAACATCGCTTTCAGAAATTTGCCCAACACCTTTATGTACAACGCGTACCGCTATTTCATCTGTAGATAATTTTTGCAAACTATCGCTCAAAGCTTCTACTGAGCCATCCACATCACCCTTGATAATGATATTTAATTCTTTAAAATTACCCAATGCCAAACGCCTGCCGATTTCATCTAATGTAATATGTTTTCTTGCTCGTAATCCTTGTTCACGGAATATTTGCGCTCTCTTTGTTGCTACTTCTTTAGCTTCCGATTCATCTTCATACACTTTAAATTTTTCTCCCGCTTGCGGTGCACCATTCAATCCAAGTAAAACCACAGGTGTAGATGGTGGTGCTGTATCAATTCTTTGATTACGTTCATTGAACATAGCTTTTGCACGACCATAATATTGACCGGATACAATTAAATCTCCTTGTTTTAATGTTCCGTTCTGTACCAGAATGGTAGCAACATAACCACGACCTTTATCTAAAGATGCTTCAATGATTGTTCCGGTAGCTTCTCTATCAGGGTTAGCTTTTAATTCCAGCAACTCTGCTTCCAATAATATTTTTTCCAATAAAGCATCCACATTTAATCCTTTCTTCGCACTTAACTCTTGCGATTGGAATTTACCTCCCCATTCTTCCACCAAAATATTCATTTGAGATAATTGCTCATATATTTTTTTGGGGTTCGCACCTTCTCTATCGATCTTATTAATTGCAAATATCATCGGAACACCTGCTGCCTGCGCATGACTGATGGCTTCTTTTGTTTGTGGCATTACGGCATCATCTGCAGCAATTACAATCACCGCAATATCTGTAACTTTTGCACCACGTGCACGCATCGCTGTAAATGCTTCATGACCGGGTGTATCCAAGAAAGTAATATGTTTTCCATTCGGTAAGGTTACTTCATACGCACCAATATGCTGAGTGATACCACCAGCTTCCCCTGCAACAACATTTGCACTTCGGATATAATCCAATAAAGATGTTTTACCATGATCTACGTGGCCCATGATGGTAACGATAGGCGGACGACCTGTTAATATTTCCTCTGCATCATTTTCATCTTCTTCATCAAATTCTTCTGTATCCTCTAAACCAATAAATTCTACTTCATAATTAAATTCACTTGCTACCAATTCAATTACTTCTGCATCTAATCTTTGATTGATGGAAACCATTATTCCTAAACTCATACACTTGCTGATTACATCAGCAAAACTTACATCCATTAAATTTGCCAATTCACTTACCGTAACAAATTCTGTTACCTGTAATTTATTATCATCCTGAATATCGCCTACAGCTTCTGCTGCTTCATCTCTTTTAGCACGACGATATTTTGCTTTTAAACTTTTTCCTCTTCCGCCTGCACCTGCAAGTTTGGCCTGTGTTTCACGGATTTTTTCTTGGATTTCTTTTGCGTCAATCTCCTTGTCTTCTTTGCGTGGCTCATTGGCTCCTCTTCTAAATCCACCACCTCGCTGGCCCTGCGATTGTCCTCCGCCATTTCTTTGTCCTTGTGGTTGTGGCCCCGGAATTCTAGGTTGATTATTTCCGCCGCTTCTGTTATATCCGCCCTGTTGCTGGTTATTTCCTGCACCTCTGTTATTAAATCCTCCTCTCTGTTGATTTCCACCCGAAGATTGATTATTGCCTTGTTGTTGATCTGATCCTTTTCTGTCAACAGGAATGCGTTTACGCTTACGCTTTTCATCTCTGCTTACAGGTTTCGGACGTGTATCACTATCAACAGGCAATTCTATTTTTCCTAAAATTTTTGGTCCTGTTAATTTTTCTATTTCAATATTTTCAATAAGCGGTGCAATATCTTCTTCAGGAAGAATAATTTTTTCTTCAGCTACCGGAGTAATAACTTTTTGAATTTCAATTTTACTTTCTTTGGATTTCTTAGCAGATTTTATAGAGTCATCTGCTTTTACTTCTTCTGCATTTTCAATTTTGGTTTCTTCCGGTTTTTTAGTTGACTTTTTCGGACGGGTTGATGAATCTATTGCATCTAAATCGATCTTATTAATAACTTTTGGTCCTTCAATTTCCGGGGCATCTATTTTAATAACTTTCGGTTCGGATTGTTTTAAAGGTTCAACTTTTGCAACAATTATTTTTTCTTCAACAACTTCTTCAGCCTTCGGTTCTTCTTTAATAACTTGCTTTCTATCATCTTCTTTTTTCTTGATGGAAATATCTTCTTCATCTTTTTTCTTCTTGGGCTCGCCACTTCCCCCTTTAGGAATTTCTACCTGATCTGCTTTATTCTTAGCAACTTTATCGCTTTGAAATTCTGCCTGAAGGGCATAATACATTTCTTCCGTAAGCTTGGCTGTAGGCTTCAGATCATCTTTCTTAAATCCTTTTTTGCCCAAGAAATCAATCAGGGTATCCTGTCCAATATTGAATTCTTTAGCTGCGGCTAAGAGTCTCGGTAATTTCAGTTCTGACATTCAGTGTTTTTATTTTATCAATTTGTCATTGCGCAGTGCAATGACATTTATCTTCCTGGTTATTAAGACGAACAAATACAACAAATTGTTGCATTGTATTCGTTACAATCAATTAATCTTCTCTTTCAAATTCTTCTTTTAATATTCTGATCACATCAGCAATCGTTTCTTTTTCCAGATCTGTTCTTCTTTCTAATTCTTCCGGTGTTAATTTTAATACACTTCTAGCTGTATCACAACCAACACGTTTAAATTCATCAATGATCCAAGTTTCAATTTCATCGCTGAATTCACTTAAATCAATATCAAATTCATCTGCCTGCTCCTCATCTTCACGATAAACATCTATTTCATATCCTAATAACTCACAAGCTAATTTAATATTTACACCCCGACGACCAATGGCTAAAGAAACCTGATCTGCTTTTAAATATACATCTGCCTGTTTCTTTTCCGTATCAATATTCATGTAACTGATCTTTGCAGGAGTTAATGAACGTTGAATTAATAATTGTGTATTATTGGTATAATTAATTACATCAATATTTTCATTCTTTAATTCACGAACAATACCATGAATACGGCTACCTTTCATTCCCACACAAGCGCCAACGGGATCAATTCTGTCATCATAACTTTCTACTGCTACTTTGGCTCTTTCGCCCGGTTCGCGAACAATTTTCTTGATGGCAATTAATCCGTCAAAAATTTCGGGCACTTCAATTTCCAACAATTTAGCCAAGAATAACGGACTTGTTCTTGATAAAATAATAACAGGTGTATTATTTTTTAAATCTACTCTTGCAACTACTGCACGAATATTCTCGCCTTTCTTAAAATAATCTTGTGGTATTTGTTCTGACTTTGGCAATATCAATTCATTACCTTCTTCGTCTAATAGCAATACTTCTTTTTTCCAAACCTGATATACTTCTGCAGAAATGATTTCTCCGATTCTATCGCCATATTTTTTTACTAATACATTTTTCTTTAAATCACTGATACGGCTGGCCAATGTTTGTTTGGCGGCTAAAATAGCACGGCGACCAAAATCTAACATATCTACTTCTTCATATAACTCTTCGCCTACTTCAAAATCGGGTTCTATTTTCACTGCTTCGCTGTAAGCAACTTCTGCCAATGGATCATTTACTTCACCGTCTTCAACAATCATGCGGCGACGAATAATTTCCAGATCACCTTTTTCTGCATTTACAATTACATCGAAGTTTTCATCGCTTCCGAATTTTTTACGCAACAATGTTTTAAAAACATCTTCTACCACTTTCATCATCGTAGGACGATCTATGTTTTCTGCATCTTTAAATTCCTGAAACGCATCAATTAAGTTAATACTTGCCATACCATGTACGATTTACGATGTGTGATGTATATTTAAATACATCCCATCTTTTTTAAAATTTAGTTTGAACTGTTGTTGTTTTTATATTGTTAAATGGAATAACCAATTTTTGTGTAACAGCCTTCTTCCCCTTTCCTGTTGTGTGTTCTATGATGATATCAGCTTCCGCCACTGCTGTTAACTTCCCTTCTTTTTTTGTATCATCATTAAAAATAATTTCAACATTTCTGCCAATATTTTTTACATACTGACGATGCATTTGCAGTGGTTCATCAACACCGGGAGAAGAAACTTCTAAACTAAAATCTCCTTCCGGATACCAAGCTTTTTCTTCAATCAACTTATACAACTTGCGATTGAAATACACACATTTTTCTATCGGCAATCCATTATCTCCATCCATAAACACTTTAATGTTATTGGTTGGTTTTATTTTAATGCTGATACAAAAATATTCCGGCTCGGCTTCTAATAACTGCGCCAATAACGCTTCTATTTGTTGTATTTGTACTGTTGTTGACATATCTACAAAGAAGAAGGGAACGATGTCGTTCCCTTCCGTTACACTTTTGTCCGTTGCAAATGTAAGGCATGCGGTATGTATGTTCCAAATTTTAGTTTTAGTAAGTTGATTTTTGTGACGGATGTTAAGTTAGTATACCTTTGCAAATTATGTTTAAACTTATTTTTTGGGGAATCATTATTTACCTCGCCTACAAAGTTATCTTTGAATTGATAGTCCCTGTAAGTCAGGTTGCCACTCAATTAAAGGATAAGATGAAAGATATTAACGAAGCGCAACAAAAGCAATACGAACAGCAAAGAACACAACAACAAACACAATCCACAAAAAAATCATCTCATGATGATGATTATATTGAGTTTGAAGAAGTAAAATAATATTTCAGGAAACAGGAATTATATTAGAGTGCCAAATCCAATACGGTTTGCGGTGCAAGCAAATGTATGGTTTGTAACCCCACTTCTTTTGCACCTTCAATGTTTTTTAATGTGTCATCAATAAACAGAGTTACTGCAGCATTTAATTTCTGCTCTTCTAAAATATATAAAAAAGATTCAGGATAAGGTTTTCTCAATCCCATATGTTGTGAATAATATGCTTTAATGAATTGATCATTAAAATCATCAACACCAAAACTGTCAACATAAATCTTCATGAAAGCATCATAATGAATTTGATTGGTATTGGAAAACAAAAAAATGTTGTATTGATGTTTTATTTTTTTAAGCCAATCTAATCTTTCCGCCGGAAATGTTCCCAGTAAAGCATTCCAGGCATTTTTTATTTGATCATCCGATAAGTAAAATCCGATTTCTTTTCTGAATAAATCATAAAATTCTTTTTCAGAAAGCTTTCCGGTTTCTAATAATTCAAATATATCTGATGCATGATGTTGTGTAAATAATTCATGAAAATTAGCAACACCCAATTTTTCAAATGCAGTTTGTGTTTTTGGATAATCTATATTCAAAAAAACACCACCTAAATCGAAAATGATATTTTTAATCGGTTTCATTAATTGGCAAAAGCATTTAATGCAACGGTTGGTTTGCCTGTATTATCAAATGCTCCCAAAGAATAACCGTTCCAGTTACTGTTACATTCGGGTTCCCAATAAAAAACACCCAATCCGTTATTATTCGGTACAGCTTTTACTTTAGTGATCAGATCAGCTAAAAAAGATTGACAAATGGTTGGCGAATTTACATCCATGCCTACTTCGCATATCATAACAGGTCGGCCATAACGCGCTATCATATCATTGATGTTACTTAAACATTGTGTGTTATAAGTTGACCAGTTTGTTGTAGATGGATACAATGACATACCGATAATATCCCATTTTGCATTGTTGGCTATTAAGCCGTCAAATATCCAACGAAAATGAGCATTATCATAACCGTTGGAAATATGAACGATTACTTTAATCGTAGTATCAATTGCTTTTACGGCATTGTATCCCGAAGTAACCAATGCAGCAAAATTGGGCATATTAGCAGTTGCTTCTCCGGTTTGCCATAACATGCCGTCATCCGTTTCATTACCAACTTGTACCCAAGATGGAGTAACACCGCTTGTTTTTAAAGCATTTAAAACTGATTGTGTATGAATATAAACAGAAGAATCTAATACACTGATTCCTTGCCCAGCCCATGCGGCGGGAATGGTTTGATGTCCCGGATCTGCCCAAACATCGCTGTAATGAAAATCGATCATAATCTTCATCCCTGCATTTTTTGCACGAATGGCTTTTGCTACTACATCTGCGGTATTGCACCATCCATTAGATGGATTTACCCAAACTCTTAAACGAATAGCATTCATGCCTAAACTTTTCATCAAGGCAAAACAATCTTGCTGTGTACCATTGGCATCATAAAATTTAGACCCGGAAGATTCCATTTGCGTTACCCAACTGATGTCCGCTCCTTTTGCAAAAACAAATGTTGGTGTTACCGGAGTAGTACCGTTATTACCTGAAGAATTGCTTTGAGACGTTGCACTTTGCTTATTACACGCCAATAGAAAAAGCAATAAAAAACAATAAGAATATTTATAGATGAGTTTCATTAAATATTGAATGGATTCTTTTATGCAAATTATCTTAAAAAGTTCAATCACTGATTTAAAATAAAAAACGTCTTCAGCGCTGAAGACGTTTTTTATTTATCTGAATATCAATTATTCTACTGTATTTGATAAGAATAATATCCGCCATTACCTAAAAATAAAGTAACCGTATGAGTGCCTGCCGGTATAGAGAAATTAGTAGTTGGATCTCCAATATTATTTCCTCCATAAGATAAGCTGCCAACACCGGTTGCTGATGATGCACCTGCATCTCCTAAATTAATATTCCAATTGCCATTGGCTCTAAATTTAAATTGATCGCCTGTTGCTGTTGTAATCGTTCCGGTCCAGGAGTTATTAGAAGCGTTAAATGTCATTGGAATATCATTATTCCATCCACTGGCAGCAAAACTTCCGATCAAAGTCCATACAGTTTTTGTTGCAGTCCAAACATTGGTTTTTGTATTTGCGGTAACTTCATAAAATCCTGCTCCCGGAAATTGTAAGTTATTTCCCGCATCTAATTGTAAAGTACCGCTGGTACCGGTTGGATCACCATAAGAATCATTCCAGTTTGGAGCAGGGGTAATTTTAAATTGATACGATCCGCCGGATGGTACGTTTATATATCCATCATAACTTCCATTATTAGATGGTGATCCTAAAGTTGGTGCACTTGCCGGAGTCCATCCTTGATAATCACCGGGAACATATAATAAACCATACGTTCCAACTTTAGTCACTGTTGTTAAACCATGTTGAAAATCAACCAGGATTTTATACATACCGGTTACAGCAGGGCCGTTAAAGTTTGTATTGAATGCGCTGTTATTGCCATTATAGCCAAATGGACCGCCGGTTGCCGGAACAGTTGGATCGGTTACTGCATATTTATTAGACCAATCGCCATTAGCCGGCAATAACAAATAATTCTGACCGCCTATTAAATAAAATGTACCTGAGTAAGTTACAGAATCAATTCTTGTAAATTGCTGAGATGGGGTTGGTACCGGATTATTCCATGCATCTGCAGTTGCGCTTCCCACTAAAAATAATTGTTTAGTTGAAGGCGGCAATACTTTTGGAGGAACAACATAGGGTGTCATCTTCAAAGTCAATACATTCGAAATTAATTTCACATTGTTATTTGCATAAGAAGAAGTAATACGTACATCAACATTATACGTAGTGTTATAAGCAAAACCAAATCCCAATAAAATATTGTTCAAAGCTTTTGCTGTTAATGTATCGCTTAATGCGCCGGATAAAGTGATGGTTTGCTCTTTAGAAAAATTTCTTCCTGAAGAATCGAACTCCAACACATACTTCACTGTAGAAGCAGCAGTTGCATAATTTGGACTGGTCCATGAAAAAGTAATAATGTTTTTCAACGAATCGCCGGGTGCCGGCGTAGTTGATGTTACACTGCTGCTTAATACCGGATCAGAACCGGTTGCATAAGTAGTAGTAGGTAAATTGCCCGTTTTATCACAGCTTGCCAATATTAACATTGTACTTGCCGCAACAAACAAAAGCTTTAAAATATGTTTCATAATAATTGATTTTGATATGAAAGATGTAATCATTTAAGTCTTATTGTTTGGTAACTGTTAGTATACCAGTTTGAAAATTCAAATCAAACTTATAAGTACCTGCAGCAGTTGGCCCCGGAAAATTTGAGCTTAGATCTAATCCAAAAGTGCCTCCCGAAAAAGGTTGTGTTGCGGTATTATTACAAGCATATTTATGACTCCAACTTCCATTTGATGGAACAATTAAATATTGATCGCTGGCACTTGCATCTAACGGATTTCCGCCAGATAAAGCAATGGTTAATTGATAATCAGTCGGACTTACTTGAGTAAATACCTGTGAAGCAGGAACGGGATTTGCCCATCCGCCTAATTTTGGATCACCCCCAACCAATGCTAAAACACTACCTGCAGCAGGTGGGGTAATTACCGGCGGAGGAGCATATGGGGTAACTGAAAATGTTAGTGTATTGGATGTTAACGGTAAAATATTAGCAGAGCCGGAAGTATAAGGAGCTATATAAGCCACTACTCTCACTTGTATATTGTGAGCCTGACCATAATTTAATAAAAGACCATTAGCAATTAAACTGTTTAACTGAGTTACAGTAAAAGAAGTAGACAGTGCCGGACTGATTTGTACAGTTTGCATATGCGGACTTGTAAAATTCGCACCAACCGTATCAAACTGTAAATTATAGGTTACATTCAGCGAGCTAATTCCATCACTCAATTGATAGTCAGGATTTGTCCAACTAAAAACAACTGCTTGATTATTTGCATTAGCCGAATTTAAAGCAATCGTTCCACTTACCGATGCAGTTAATACCGGAGGTATTCCACTTTGTAATGTAACATTGGTTCCTTCTTTGTTGCATGCAACTAAAAGAATGATACCACTTGCAAGTGTTAGCATTAATTTATTTAAATAATTTTTCATACTGTTTATTTTTAAACTTAAAAATTAGTATCCTGTATTTTGAGTTAAATTAGAATTGGCTTGTAAATCAGTAACAGGTATTGGATAAATGTTATAATGACCATCTACTCCGGTACCACTTGCTACGCCCCCTTTCCAAGGCCATAAATAACTTCCGCTGGTAAACTGGCCATATCTTATTAAGTCAGTTCTTCTAAAACACTCCCAATACAATTCTCTTCCTCTTTCATTAAGAATATCACTTAATGCAATAGAAGCAAAATTTCCACTGGTGTTACCATAAGCCCTTTGACGAAGCAAATTCATATAATTTAATGCAGTTGCAGCATTGCCACCAGCACCACCACGTAATGTAGCTTCAGCATAAATTAAATATTGTTCTGCCAAACGGAATAATGGAAAATCTGTAGATACAAATGTTCCTCCTGCGGTTGGTTCTGCTTGAACACCTGCTGAAGTCATGTTTGTAAATTTAACTACAGGAATACCTTGGCTGAAAGTAGCAATACTATTAATCGTACTTGTTACACCTGTAGTATTTAAAAAGATTCCTCTTTTATCTACAGTTGTATCTGCTGTCGGGAAAAGTGCAGGCAAATTAGCTGTAGCTCTGTTACCACCCCAACCACCACTCGGTACACCATAATTAGCAGAACTCATTGCATAACCTGGACTACCCGCTGTATAAGTTGAATTAACGCAAGCACTATTTACCAAGAAAGTTGTACCACCATAAGTTTGTGTATTTAAGCCATCATAAGGTATGGCCATTATCACTTCCGGATTATTTAAATTATTATCTGCTTTAAATAAATTAGCATAATGCGGATGTAAACTATATCCTGCGCTAATTACTTTATTCGCATAAATAATTGCACTGTCATATTTTGTTGTTCCTGTGTACACTCCTGCATTTAAATATAATCTTGCCAATAAAGCCCAGGCAGCTGCCTGATCTGCACGACCATATTCATTTTGACGAGGGGCTGCCATTGCACTGCTGCATGATAGCAATTCAGAAGTTACATAAGTAAATAAATTTGCCCTGCTTATTTGTTTAGGGAACGACAAAGGACCAACAGGTGTTGTTTCTGTTGCAAAAGGAGGATTCGCAAATGCATCCATTAATACACTGTATTGAAATGCTCTTAAGAAACGGGCTTCAGCATTATATATACCGATGTTGGTTGCATCTGTTCCTGTAATTCCTTTGCTTTGAAGTACAGTGCTTGTGCAATGTGTTATATAATCATTACACAAAGTGATCTGATAAATACTTCTTGAATACAATCCGATTAAGATTGGATCAGAAGATGTCCAGCTCATGTTATGAAAATCAGGAACACCCGGATCGCCCCATGCGCAAACAGCTTCATCGGTAGATAATTCCTGAACATTCCATAAACATCTGATGAAATCAGAAGTACCCGCATCAACACCGGCAATATCTGAACTGCCCGGGCCGTTTGATCCTGTTAATACATAACCGGCATAAACATTTGCGAGTTGTAATTTATAACCTGCAGCATTACTGTACACACTGTCAGTAAACACAGAGTTGGCAGGCAATCGGTTTAAATCTTTACTACAGGAAATAAACATTGCTGTAAAAAGAATAATCGAAAGTGGTATTTTGAAAAGAATATTTTTCATATTTCTTAATTTAAATTTCATGTGATTAGAATCCCAAGTTTGCACCCAATGTGATAATTCTTGGACGTGGATATAAAACATTATCTATGCCACCGTATATTTCAGGATCTGACCCCGTATATTTAGTAACAGTAAATACATTCTGATAGTTCAAAGACAATCTTAATCTGTATTTATTATTTGATAATGCTCCTACATTATAACTAACACTTAAATTATCCATTTTTAAGAACGACGCATTCTCTACATAATAAGATGAGAAAAATTGATTGTTATAAAAATTGGTATTTAAAATAGCTGATGGAGAATTTTGTAAGAAACCAACCGGGTTCAATACATTTCTTGTTACTGCTAAATTAGAGGCAGCATTATTATACATATAGTTTCCGATACTTGCACGAAGCACTGTACTGAAACTCCATTTTTTATAAGTAATACCGGTAGAGAATCCGAATGTAAACGGAGCAAACGGAGATTTGTAATGAATCAAATCACTTTGATTAATGATACCATCTCTGTTCTGATCTACATAAGCGCCTTCAATCGGTTTGCCATTAGTTGTATAAACCTGTTGTAATACATAGAAAGAATATGGTTGATAACCAACTGAATGAACTTGAATAGTATTACCGGTTCCACCACTAATTCCGCCTACTGCATAATTCACCAACTTAGCCAATGAATCTTGCGATACACTCAGATTAGTAATAGTGAATTTGTTGTAAGCAACATTAAATCCTACATCCCATGTAAAATTTTTATTCTTAACCACAGCCACATTAATATTCAAATCAACACCCTCATCTGTCATATTTCCCACATTTCTGGTTAATTGATTTCCGAAGTTGGTTAATGTTGGAACATATACAGTGGCTAATAAGTTACTTGTTTTCTTATAATAATAATCGATGCTACCGGTAATTCTGTTATTAAAGAATCCGAAATCTATACCGGCATCTTTTGTTTCTGTTTCTTCCCATTTTAAATCTGCTGCATAAGCTGATGGGCTCCAGAAATTATAAAAGTTATTGCCAAAGTTTACTTGTGAAGTATTACCACTTTGTGAATAATAGTTCAAGTAATTATAAAATCCGATTCCATCCTGGTTACCTGTGATACCATCACTGATACGCAATTTTAAATCAGAGATAACTTTCGAGTTCTTAAGAAAATTTTCCTGATTGATTCTCCATGTAAATGCCCCTGACGGAAAAACACCCCAACGATATGAAGGGCCAAAACGTGATGAACCATCCGTACGAACAGATCCCATTAAAATATACTTACTGTTATAAGTATAAATTAAACGACCATAATATGATTCCAATGTTACTTCACTAAATGAATTCGGATATACCGGTGTAGATCCGGGTTCCAAAACATTGGATGCGCTGTAATTAGCATAATTGTTATTGTGATAATAATTATCATAATACCCGGTACCTGCTACAGCATTGATATTGCTTTTAATAGATTTAATATCCTTGTTGTAATTCAAATAAAATTCCATCACTTTATTAAAGTACCCGTTATAATATTGATTGTTTGCACCTCTTAAGTTTGGAACTGAATTATACGATTGCGCAGCATAAGCAGGAATTTGTGTGGTACCTGTATATTTTGCTACATCATAACCTAAATTCAAATTAGCATGTAAATCCGGTAAAAAATGTGCTTTATAATCTAATTGAATATTACCAAAACTTCTTAATGCATGATTTTGTGCATTGTATTGTTGTAATAAGGCAACCGGGTTTCTATTAGATAAAGAGTTAGGCGTTGTATCATTGGTTGTCCATTCATAGTATCCGCCAAAAGTTGCTTTACCACTTGTTACAGGTTGTGTTGGATCAAATGAAACTGCATTTCCGATAGCTCCGGTGTTAGCATTTCTTTGATCGGTATTAGAACCATGCACATTAATATCAACCTTTAAATGATTGTCTAACAAACGGGGTGTTAAGCTGATAGATAAGGCTTCACGTTGTAAATTATCTGTCTTTAAAACGCCGGTTTGATTTAAATATTCACCGGAGATACGATAAGGAATATTTTTAAAAGCTCCGGTTACACTTAAATTATTATCTGTAGTGATAGCGGTTTGATAAATTTGTTTCTGCCAATCGGTACTTGCTGTTCCCATCATGGCAGCCTGAGAAGCAGAACCATTGGTATTTACAAAATTGCGAAACTGTGCGGCAGATAAAACCGGATATTCTTTTGATATACCTGAACCGGATAATTGTGTGGTGAAATTATAAACAGGCTTACCACTTTTGCCTCTTTTTGTTGTTACAATAATTACACCATTCGATGCTCTTGAACCATAGATCGCAGTTGCTGCAGCATCTTTTAAAACAGTAAAAGTTTCAATATCGCTGGGATTGATACCTTGCAGGTTAACAGAACTTAAAGGCACTCCGTCAATAACTACTAAAGGATCATTACTTGCATTTAAAGATGCACCACCTCTGATACGAATGGTACTTCCTGAGCCGGGTTGACCGCCACCCGGGGTGATTGACACACCCGCTACTTTACCCTGAATCAGTTGCTCTGCAGAAGTAATTGAACCCTCCTGAAAGTCTTTTGAACTTACTGTTGAAATTGAACCCGTTAATTCTTTTTTACGGGCAGTACCATAACCAATTACAACAACTTCTCCCAATACAGCACTTGTTGAAGTAAGTTTTACCTGAATATTTCCATTACCGATTGCTGCTTCAACATTGCCGAATCCAATAGATGAAATAACCAAAGTTGTTGCAGATGATGGAACTTTTATTTTAAATGTTCCATCAGTTCCGGTTTGTGTTGCAATGCTTGTCCCTTTTACAGAAACAGTTGCATTGGCCAAAGCACTTCCGTCTTTTGAATCAGTTACCTTTCCGGTAACTATTTTGTCTTGTGCTAACGCAGGCAAGCAAATCATCAGCGGCAGCGTCAATAACACAAGCAGTCGTTTAAAATTCATAATTGATAGTTTACTGGTTAAAAAAGTAAAAAATGTTTATCGTATATCTTAAGTTTTAATGCGCTTGTTTATTGGTTAACCATTAATTTGGTAATTATTTGTTTTCCATTCGATTCAATCGATAATAAATACATACCACTGCTTAATGCATTTATGTTAACCCCGCTTTCACTCATCATAAAGGTTTGTGTGCCGTTGGGTTTAAACCCGCTAATTAAGTTGGCCAATTTTCTTCCGCTTATATCCAACAAACTAATATTTACATTGCCACTTTCAGATAAATTATATTGAACAATCGATGAAGCTTTAACAGGATTTGGATAAACACTAATACTTATACCATCATTGGTATTTACGGGATTATTACTTACAGCTGTAACTACTGAATTATTTAAATTCTTATTGGTGTATACATAATATTCACCTGGCTGTAAAGTGATTGTTTCAGCAGATCCTGTTGCAGTGTGTGTGCCCGTGCTTAAATAGTTGTACCAAGTTCCGGATGTGGGGAAAGTAACTGTTCCTGTTTGTTGCGTTACGCCAAAATTTCCATAGGCAATCACCTGTAATGAATCTCCGATATCGCTGATCCATTTAATATTACCTGACAAATTATACTGCGTATTGGCTGCATTGCCATTATTAGTAAATGTTTTTAAATAAGCCGGTGTGGTACGAAGTGTAAACATTTTACTGTATACATTATACAATGCCTGCCTGTTTGCATTAGGATAATAATTTGACCAAGGCAATGGCTTAGGATCAATGCTTGCACAGGTTAATGCGCCGGTACTGCATGCATTAGGAGAATAATCATAGCCTAACTCACCAAATTGCCACATCATTTTAGGGCCGGGTAATAAAGACCATAAAGCAGTTGTCATGGCTGCCCTTTTTAAACCTGTTGCAGTATCTGTAATATTATAAGAACCTGAGCTGCTTCCGTAATTTTCATTTTTAAACATCACCCTTTCATCGCCACCTACCGTTTCATCATGGCTTTCCTGATAATTTACAATACCCGGTTGTGAAAATCCGTTCGCAGAATACAATCCGCTACTTAAATCCCAACCGGAATTATAACCCATAGAAGCCTGTGTGTCTGTGTAGTTCATATCTCCGCCACCGCCCCAAGCCATCATACCTGCATTAATACAGGTTTGTAATTCTGCATTACTAACAAAACTTTCCAAAATACAATATGAACCGGGAGAAATATTTTGGAGCTGTGCGTAAATCGAATCCCATGTATTAATTCTGCCCTGATCGTATGTTGATTCCCATGTGCTGTTAGCACCGGTTCCATAATTGGTTTGCGTATAACCACCTGCCAAATCAAAACGGAATCCATCTATATGATAATTCTTTAGCCATTGAGTATATACACGATTTCGCAAAGCAATTGTGGCGGCACTTGAATGATTGAATTGATTACCTACATTATATGGATGTGTTGGTAAAGAATCGAGCCATGGATTATTTTGCGTTGGCGTTCCTGTTGCACTATTCCAATACATGGCTGCCAAGGGTGAACTATTAAAAACATCCTGCATGGCCAAATCCATTATTACAGCAATGCCTTGTTGATGACAAGCATCAATAAATTGTTTTAATGCTGTTGAAGTTCCGTATACTTTATCCGGCGCCAAAAAGAAATTACTGTTATAACCCCAACTACTGAATCCTTCAAAATTATTAAACGGCAATACCTCAATAGCATTTACGCCCAATCGTTTAAAGTAAGTTAGTGTATCAATTAATGTTTGCCAATTTTGCGCAGCGATAAAATCTCTCACCAACAATTCATAAATAATTAAATTTCTTTTATCAGGCCTTGTAAAATTGGGCACCTGCCAATTGTATACAGGCTGTGCTGTTTGTAAAACACTTACCAGTGTACCTGATGCTTGTGCCGGAAATGTTTTAAGGTTTGGATAAGTTGTTGCAGGTATTTGATAATCTACATTTTTGTCTAATACCTTTTCTGCATAATTATCTGCTACCTGAATACTTCCATCAATTAAATATTGATAAGCATATTCCGTTCCGGGTGTTAATCCGGTAATTCTAATCCAATATCTTAAGCTATCCGGAGTTTCATTCATTAAGTACCTGGCAGAAGTCGTCCAGCTATTAAAATCACCTAATACCAATACATTTTTTTTGTGCGGTGCATATAATACTAATGTTACAGAGGTATCACCGGATTCATAATTAATTCCATCACTAACACCCGATGGTAACGGAAGAAATGAATTAGCAGCAGTTACAAAAAATGTGGATGTATCGCTTGAACTTGTTGTACCATTATTTGCTACTGCAACAATTGTTTGTGTACCACTGGCAGTAATACTTGCTGTTGCTGAAGCTGTTTGTGTATTGTTTGCTGTACCAATTGGTGTTCCGTTAAAATATAAACTGATATTGGATGTTTGATTGGCATTCGCAGTTATAGAAACATTATCACCAATACCTTTATTTAACGGAACCAATATTGGTGTGTATAAAGGCTGGCGAATAGGCGCATCCAATCTAACTGACAATGCAGACGCTGAATAAACAGGCACATACATATCGCTTCCATCTGTATTGGCTTGTTTTAAAGATCCGTTTCCATTTCTAAACAGAATTGCAATTTTTAAAATTTTTTCAGAAGTATTGGTTACACCAAAAAAATTCCTCAACCCGCCTTTAATAGTGTATTGCCATTTATTATTACCAATATAAGTACATTGAATTTGTGCATTTGTTGTGCCCCAAACAGAAAAGGATGGAACGTATAACCAATTAGAAGATGAAGTACTTGCTGAAGTGATTAAACCAATGTGCACATAAACATCTGTTGAAGGTGTATAATTATACAATCCCTGATTACCTAAGCTTGCATCGCAAGTGATGGTTACAGTAGATGATGTATCAGTAATAAAAGCAGGAGACCAACTTAATAGTTGCGCTTTGCAAATAAGATTGCATAATAATAAACACACTAAAAGAAACTTCATTTTCATAAAACAGCGCATCGTTAGTGCAAACGTTTGAAATTTTTAATGTGTATTTTTAACACATTATATACAAATATGTGTACTTTTTACACAACAAACAAAAAAAATAAAGAAAACTTAAATATTATTTTTAAATGCTTTCCTGTTCCCATTTATATTTTGAAAAACTATTCC
>Ga0164296_1001337_pt1 | contig 26508 bp, 9 predicted proteins | sample GEODES057metaG_FD_113533 | JGI IMG/M metagenome (GOLD analysis project Ga0164296, IMG submission 113533) | Dystrophic lake water microbial communities from Trout Bog Lake, Wisconsin, USA - GEODES057 metaG | ecosystem: Environmental > Aquatic > Freshwater > Lake | place: USA: Trout Bog Lake...
GATGAACCTCAAGCCGGTCCATGCCATCGTCTGCGAAGGCTCGGGCCTCCAGTCCAACCTCTTGAGCCGCGTGCGTGAGGCGAACGTGCCCCACCACGCTTTCGCCCAGCGCCACCAGCGCATGGCCGCCTGACGTTTAGGAGGGCGCCGCATCTGCGGCGTCCTCCTTCTCTTTTTCCGATGGCAGGAGGCACGCGGACGTAGGGGTGGGACAAGCCCACCCCATGCCGCGCGCCTGATCGGGACGATTAGTTGTCGTCCCGCAGGACGGCGCTTTGGCCCTTTTCCATGGCCGCACGGAGCAGTCCATTTGCGCTTGAGAAGCGCGGCCCACCCCCAGCAGGAACCCGATTGACGGCCACTCTGCGAGGTCGCCTCACTAACTCACATGTCACAGTCCCTTAAGAGGGTAGGAACGCACACCCTACGCGGCACAGCCGAAGAAAAATATGGGTCGGGCATTTTGCAATTAAAGCTGCAAATCAATAACTTAATTGGTAATTCTCAATCGCGAATGGAAAATTGTTATTATTCGCGATGAAGAATTTCGACCCAATCCTGCCAAGCACGATGCGCAATAAAGAATAATCACTCCAAGGATATGATTTTAAGTCGAATTTTATATTCGCTATGAAGAATGCAGATCGCGTATGGCTTGGGGCAACCGGGCGTCCCTCCGGTTGCATTTTTAGTAATTTGCGATAGTTTGGACGAGCGATAACCGGACCAGGCTGCTCATTGTCAGGAGCAGTCATGGCTAGATTGATTCAATTCGGCCTCAGCATCACCCGTGCACAGGATGATCGTCTGAAAGCGATCGCAGAGCGTGATGGGTCTTCGCGTGCGGAGGTCGCCAGACGCCTCATCGAAATCGCATTGCCCTTTGTTGATGGCGGGCTTGGCATCGACTTCGCGCGTCTCGTCACCATCCTCGAGTTTTGCAGCCTGGCTCAGGACTGCATCATGCAGAAGGTCGCGCCGGAAGAGGCGGATCGACTTTTGGCGCTCGCCATCACCAACGCGAAAAAATATCATGCCGCGCAACGATGACATCCGCTTCGACCGCCGCCCGGTCGCCCTCGAACATGCCTCGGCCCGTGGCGAGATTGTTCGCAACGTCGGAGCCTTCACCCGCGGATCTCAGCTGATCCGATTGCGCTACATGATGATGGAGGGGTTGCGCTGGCCGGCTCTCGCAGCTCTTGCCAGTTTCTCGATACTGCTGATCTTGCTTCTGGCGATCGCCATGCACGAGCATGAGGTTCAGCTTGTCGAGATGCACCTCTTCGCGGGCTTCTGGAGCCTGGTCGATCTGGACCCAAGCCATTCAGTCAACCTGACCCTGACAGATGGCTCTCTGGTGCCGATGCAGATCGGAGATGTGCAGGATTATCCAGATGTCGCCCAAGCATGGACCAAATTCGTCCGCTGCTTGATCGTCGCCTTCGTTGGCTCGCTATTCTTCAGCGGACCACTGGCTACCTGGTTCGTTCGCCTGTCCCAGAAGATTGGCGTCGATATCCTCAAGGAGCGCCATGAGCGCGGCGCGATGCTGGTCGGCACGGATGTTCTGATCCGAGAGATCAATGCCCATAATGCAGCCGAATTTGCCGCCGAACTGGAGACCACACACCCGGCTCTTTCGCCTGACAGGGTTGTCGCTATGCCGGCCGCCGCGCGGGCGGCGATGGGCCTCCATGTGCCATATTCCATGGCGGGCATTGCCTACCCTTGGCGTCTCGAGCAAACTCACGCCATGCTGATCGGCACGACAGGTGCCGGTAAGACCACTCAATTGCGCAAGATGGTGCTAGAGGCGCGCGAGCGGGGCCATCGCTGCGTGGTCTTTGATCTCACCGGCGCTTTCGTTGAAGCCTTTTACGAGCAGGGACGCGATCACATCCTCAACCCGATGGACCTTCGGTGTCCACCGTGGACGATCTTCAATGATTGCGAAAACTACGCTGATTTCATCGGTGCGGCTGCCGCCCTTATCCCTGGCGAGGGAGGCAATGCCGAGCCGTTCTGGGCGCAGGCCGCTCGCACACTCTTCGTTGAAATGTGCATCAAGCTCGCTGAGCGCGGCGAGACAACCAATGGCGCCATCGCTCATCATCTGATGTCAGCCGACCTCAAGGCTGTCCATGACCGTCTGCAGAACACGATCGCAGCACCTCTGACCGCCGTCGAATCGGCGCGCATGGCAGAATCGATCCGATCTGTATTCAACACCAACGCGCAGGCTTTGCGCTTCTTGCCGGATCCCGTTCCCGGCGGGCCACCCCCTTTTTCCATTCGGCGCTGGGTGCAAGAGCAGCCAGTTCCAGGATCAATCCTCTTCATCACTTCGACCCACACTGACCTTACCCTCAACAGATCCCTCCTGACGCTTTGGATGGATCTGGCAGTCAACGCCTTGATGGGCATGCCGCGTACTCGCGATCTGCGCATGTGGTATCTTTTTGACGAAGTTCACGCGCTCCATCGCTTGCCTGCAATCGAGCACGGCTTGCAGACTGCGCGGGGCTTCGGCGGGGCCTTCGTGCTTGGGATGCACAGCTTCGACAAGCTCGCCGAAACCTATGGCGAGGAAGGCGCGATCAATCTGGCTTCGCTGGCACGCACCAAACTGATCCTGGCAACCGCGGACAAAAACACCGCCGAGGTTTGCTCGAACTTCATCGGCTTTCGCGAGGTGCGCGAGACGGACGAAGCTTATTCGATTGGAGCGACAAGGTCGCGTGATGCCGCGACCATCACACCACGAACCGAGGTTAAACCCTTGGTCATTCCGGATGACATCATGAACCTCCCGTCACTGCACGGCTTCGTGAAGTTTCCCGAAGGCTTCCCTGCAGCCCGAATTCGCCTTGAATGGCGCGATTATCCAGCAATCGCTGAGCCTTTCCTGCGCACACCCCATATGCGTATTGCGGCTTATAATCCGCCGTTCGAGCAGAGCCAGCGCGAGAGCGCAGAAGGTGGTCCCGCCCCTAGACTCACCGAAGCAGATAAGCCGGAAAAGGCGCCAAACCTGGCAAAGGAAGCCGAGGTCGAACGGTCGCCAGAGCTACCGTTCGGTGACCTACAGATCGGTTTGGCGCGCGGTGCACACTTCGATGTTGTGCCAGGAAGAAGGGCGGACGACGCGGATCCTGAAAAGCAGGCCAATGCCGCGACGGTCGCCACCAGCACGGAGCACCGTCGAGCTATGGGAATGACCGAAAACATCTATTCCCAATTGACGAGGGAGGAAGCCGAGCGTTTGCCGGCTTTCAATCTCACACGCACGCCCGGTCGTGAACAGCAGATCACCGTCGAAGAGAGAACGGGACAGGCCTATTCAGACCCGGCTGAAAAATCCGGGCTGCATCGTCATCATGATCGCAGCGTGCCTGATTCGGCTCCAGACCGAAGCGATGACATGGACATGGGATATTGAGCGATGCTCTCGGTGGCATCGGTTCGGTCGGCAGGCGGTGCGGCAAACTATTTTGCCAAGGATGACTACTATGTTGGCGAGCACGCCAGCGAAGTCAGTGGTTGGGGCGGTCTAGGCGCAACCGAGCTCGGCCTATCCGGTGAGGTCGCCAAGCAGGTTTTTGAGGATTTGCTGCGGGGCAAGCTCCCGGAAGGCGAGCAGATAGGCGATCCCGATCGTCGTAGAGCAGGCATTGACCTGACCTTCTCCATGCCCAAGTCAGCCAGCGTGCTTGCCTATGTGGGGGGCGATGAGCGCCTGCTCGCAGCCCATATGCAGGCTGTTCGCCAGACCATGGGCTGGGCCGAGAAGACCTTTGCCGAGGGGCGAACCTATATCGACAATCCCAAGGGTGATCCTATCCGCACAGGGCATCTGACCTATGCCTTGTTCCAGCACGACACGAGCCGCAAACTGGACCCTCAGGCCCATATCCATGTGGTCGTCGCCAATCTCACCCGTGTGGGTGAAACGTGGCGTGCCCTGCACAATGATGAGCTCTGGAAAAACAATTCCATTATCGGGAGCGTCTATCATGCAACCTTGCGAAAAATGGTCGAGGACCTTGGCTATCAGACCAGACAGTCCGGTAAGCATGGCCAGTTTGAAATCGAGGGTGTTCCCAATGCGGTCTTGAGCGCGTTCAGCCAGCGCCGCGAAGACATTCTCGCCAAGGCGGCCGAGATCGGTGTTTCCACGCCTCAAGGCCGCGACGCGGTGGTCCTTCGCACCCGCGACGCCAAGATCAATCTCGATGATCGGGAGGCACTTCGCGCGGAGTGGGAGGAGCGGGCGGCTGGCTTGGGCTTTGATGGTGCTGCGCTGGTGAGCCGCGCCCGTGAACAGGTTGTTCAAGCCGAACGCAACCGGACCGGGCTCGACGTGGTAAGGCAGATCGTGGATGTCGCCTCCAACTGGGCCGAGATGCTCAAACAATGGCTTCGGCCAGGCGATCCTCTGGTTACAAGCGGCATGGCGCGCTGGTCGATGTCGTCCCACGAAATCGGGGCAGAAATGGCCGTTGCCTCAGCCATTCGGATCCTTGGACAGCGCGAGGCCGCTTTCCCGATCCATGAGGTCTCTCGCACCGCCTTGGATCTGGGGATCAGGGGGGTAACGATCGAGAGTGTCGAGGCCCGTATTCAGACCTTGATCGACAAAGGGCAATTGATCACCGGATCTTTGGGGCGCCCGGATGGAGCCAAGACCCACCTCACGACTCCGGACCATATTGCCGAAGAAAAGCGACTGTTGGACGGCATCGATGTCGGCCGCGGTGCAAGTGAGGCCCTCATGTCACCCGATCAGGCTGCGCAACAACTCCAGGAGAAGGCCGCTGGCCGACAGCTGGGAGCTGAGCAGCTTGAAGCCGGCATTCTGGCCTTGTCGAGCAGTGATCGGACGGTCGTAATCCAAGGGGTTGCCGGCGCGGGAAAGACAACGCTGATTGCGGCTGTCGCTGCCACCGCAGAAGCGGGTGGCAAACGGGTCTTGGGGCTTGCTCAGGCCAACACGATGGTTGCCATGTTGAAGCATGAGACCGGAGTTCCAGCCCAGACCGTCTCCGCTTTCGTGAATGAGCATATTCGCGGCGCATTGGCGGGCCATGGCGAAGCATTCGAGGCATCCAAAGCGTATTTGAAAGACACTGTACTGATTCTGGATGAGGCATCTCTCGTCGCCAACAAGCCCATGAATGATTTGATCACCATCGCCAATATGCTTGGCGTCGATCGGTTGGTGATGATCGGTGATCGGTCGCAGCTGCAGCCGATCGATGCCGGCAAGGCATTCACGCTTGTCCAGCAGCATCGACCGGCAATGGTGGAGCTGACGACCAGCCGCCGCCAACGCACCGATGAAATGAGGGCCGTGGCGGCGCTGACGCGCACAGGCCACTTTGCCGGCGCGTTTAATGTGCTGGGTGAGAAGGTCGTCAGCGCCGGGACTGATTTTCGAGAGGCGGCCGCTCGAAAGTGGCTGGAACTGTCAGCAGAGGACCGCGCCCGGACTGCGCTATACGCGTCGGGCCGTGAAACCCGAGCAATCCTCAACGCTCTTGTTCAGGACGGGCTCAAGGCTGACGGCGTTCTGAAAGGGGAAGGACTGACCCTCACCCAGTTCGAGGGGTTGAACCTGACCCGCGAGGAACTGCGCTATGCCAAAAATTACCATCAGGGCCAAGTTCTCGAGGTTCACGGTCGTGGCAACCCGGGAGGCCTAGAGCGCGGCACTTACGATGTGTTGCGGGTTTCGGCCAAGGGCGTCGTGACTCTTCGGGATAGTGATGGGCAAAAGCATCAGTTTCGGCCAGCCAAGCTCGATCCTGTCGACACGCGCGACGCCTTGGCGCTTTCGGCACGCGAGACATTCCAGATCCATGAGGGGGAGCGCATTCGTTGGACGGCCAACGACAAAGCCCGTGGACTGCTCAATTCCGCCGCCGCCGAAGTTGTCGCCATCACACGTGAAGGTGTGGAGGTGAGGACAAGTGAGGGTGTGAACATGGTGCTGCCCCATGGCGACCACATGCTGTCTCGGCTCGGGCTGGCCTACGCGATCAACATGCATCAGGCCCAGGGTATGACGACCGATCAGGGCATTGGCGTCATGCACTCGGCTGAGCGGCATTTGTCCAACCAGCGGTTGACCCACGTGATGGCGACCCGTGTCCGTGATGATTTGCTGATCTTCACCAACGATCGTGATGCATTGCTGAGATCGATTGAGGCCAATCCCGGTGACAAGGCCAGCGCGATAGATCTGGTTGTCGGCAAGAAGGAAGCGGCTGGCAAGGCTTCGCAGGATATTCAGGAACCAAGGCCCTCTGATCCATTCGAGATCGATCCCGCGACATTGCAGGGCGATGTGAAGCCCAATGAGATTGGGCGCATTCCCCAGCGCATCAATCAGCCGGAAAAAGTGATCGATTTGAGCCTGTGATGGTGGACTAAACTCGCCCATGGAGCCGAGAGGACCCGGTGATGTCGCCATCCTTATGCTAGAACTTCAGAAATCATATCACTCTGCTTGGCTCACTTGCTTCGCGAGTTTCAAAACAGAGGGCTCGATCGCGAGGAACTCATGTCGGTCCAGCAATCAGGCTTGAAGGCTGACCCGACCAAGAAACCCGCAGCGCCTTCTTCGCTCGCGTCGCAGCCACATGGAGAAGCGAGCGGTGCTGAGCAATTATGTCCTCCAAATCCGCCGAATCCACAGCGCTTTTGAGAGCACCCTGAGGTGGGAATGATCCATCAGATAGGAATGGGATCGCGACAGCAAAAAACTCGAGTCCCTTAGCCCGATGCATAGTCGTAACTCTGACACCCGGAATGGAGCGGTCGTCCGCACCGGACTGCAGTATAACACTCTCGATACCTGCAGTGCGCAGTGCTCCTTGAACCCTGTCCATGTCTACTCGACGCGCGCATAGGATACCGATTTCAGCGAGCCGAATCTGATCAGTCGGTAGTGACCGGACCCAATCCACCAACCCATCCAATTCTTCTGCCTCAGATCGACATCCAACCAGCTCCGGAGCGACCCCGCGCATAAGGCTGACATAGCCACGCAAACTGTCCGTGCCCTCATCAAGGTCGTCGACGTTGACCCCCTCAAGTATAGAGACGGCCCATGCACGGATCTCTTGTGTCGTGCGATAGTTTAGCCGTAGGCGCTTCGAGCGACCCCGGACATTGATCCCGCATACGGACATGGCGGCTCGCCGCCCATAAATCCTCTGATGCGCATCCCCCACGATGAAAAGCGAGTTCTTATCTCCGGACATGTTCTCTGGAACAATCGCCCGGATCAACCGGAACGCCTGTTCGCCCATGTCCTGTGCCTCGTCCACAATAACAGCCGAATATGGCAGATTTGGTGCCTCCGCAGATAAGATTTCGGTTGCCTCTCGATAAGCATCATCCGGCTCTGCAAGCCGCTCGCTGATCAGTCGGGCCCTATAATCGGCAAAAATGTCCCAAAGTGCCGCTCGCTTTTTTCTATCGAGTGGTGTCCCGCGTCCTGCCCGTGACGCCTTTAGATATGCCTTCTGGTCAACAATCCCTTTCGCCTGAATTATCTGTGACCATTCAGCCCGCACAAATGCCTCAGACAGCCCCTCAGGCAGTTCATGATCATCAAGCACCTCTCGCCAAGTGCGGTCCAACCGATCCCGCGCTTCTCCGAAGAAGGCAACCTCTCGAACGAAGTTTTTCCGCTTTAGAAACTGTGAAACCCACTTATCGAGATTGATGACCTCGATCCGTGGCGGACGCGCGTCCAAGTGGGTCGGACAAAGGGTACGCAGATTAGCCTCGATGTCGTGTGCCAGGCTGGTGGTGAAAGTGGTCAAAAGGACGCGCTGACCAGCCCGGCTTGGGCTATTTTCGATCTGGTCAGCAAGGTGCTTCGCCCTATGCATCGCTACCACTGTTTTTCCTGTTCCAGCGCCCCCCCGAACCAAGGCTGGCCCATTATAATCCCGATAGGCGATCTTTCGCTGTTCGGGATGCAGAAAAACCCGCCATCCTTCTAAGCCTTCCTCGAAAACCCGACGCAGTTCGGCCTCGCTGTCTGGGATGAAGATTGTCTGACGGCTCTGCACCGTCTCGATCATCTGCCCGAAAGTAAGTTCCATCGTAGGCGCCTGGACTTCTGCCTCAGACTCCCCGCCGATCCCCGTCAGAGCCCGGATTTCCTCGTCTTCATAACCCGCAGCGACTGCATAGAGTATTTGGTATGTGAGAGGATCAAAGCGATCTTCAGCCGCCTCCAGATCATCAATTGTCGGTACACGGCTAACCGCATTCAGTTCTTCTTCAGGTACGCCGAGCGCGCGAAGCCGTGCATTAGACACACCCTCGAAGAGGCGTGGGACAGCCAAAACTGGATTTGCCACCAACTTTGGAACGACTTCGACTTCTTCAATGATGCGAACACGGTTCGTTTCCGGGTCTAGCTTAACCCGACGGCCCGCCGCCCAGCGGTAAGCCTTGTCGTGCTCGTTTACGTGCACAAACATGATGTCGCGGCCTACTTCAAAGGCAATTGCACGATAACCTTGATCAACTCGCAATGATTTGATCGAGTTGTCCTTTGCACCTTCCACCGTTTCAAGGTTGAGCCCGTTCGCAGACGGATCTGACATGTAGCGGGTCATCATGTCCATGAACTTGAGCGCCACTCGATCCGGCAGCTTTCTCAAGCTTTTCATGCATCCGATGTCATAGGAGACACGTTTGGTCATTATATCTGTCACTTTCGCGCCTCCTGAAGGGCAATGATAACTCTCGAAACCGTTTCCCCGACTTGATCTGTTTCAGGGTCAAACTTGATAAGAGCCCATCCGACGTCATCAACGGCCACTTCAGCAACGGCTACCCCGGCGTCTGCCCAGCCAAACTCCATCATCCCAATGACTCGACCGCCTGCTATTAGGTCGTCCCCAATACGGTCTGGCCCGGGCGTCTCTGCAGCTATTAGTGCATCGATCAGATTGTGGAATGCTTCGTCGCAGAGGGCGCGTGTCTCCTCCCAAGCGGCTGCCCCGGCACCAAGTTCATCGGGCTCGATTGGATCCAACATGTTCGGCGGGGACAGCGTGTCGAGGCCGTCGAACTCCACATGAAGCCCTCGCGCACCCTGGAATAGGTTAACTAGCCGCCAAAGGCCCCGCCATGCCTCTGTGTAAAGTGTTTTCGCCGCGGGGACCTCCCCCGGGTCGGGAAGGATAGCATGCAGCAATAGCCGAATATCTTTATCCGACTGGGCCCATTCCGTTGGCGAAATCTTTTCGCAGGCCAAATAGAGATCGAGCGCGCCGATCCCGACGTGTTCCGCTACCCCCGCCGATGCAAGGAACAAACGCCCCGCCTCCGCCAGGGCAGAATACCGTGGCAACTGCTCGAGCGGCCGTCCCCCTTTGACAAGGCCACGGACCAGTACGGAACGCACCGCAGTCTCGGCGGCACTTTCGCCGTCCAATAGGCGTTTCAGTGCATCGAGAGTGCTAACCGTCTGGAGGAGGCGCACCCCGACAGCATGTGGAGAAAAAAGCGGATTAGCGAGCGCATGTCCAAGAGGCCCAGTCATTTGAGCTCCGAGGGCGTTTTCCGATAGGGGGTTTAAGTAGCCCTTGTCATCCACATTGAGGTCTCGCCAAGATAACGTCCAGACGCGGACTTTACCCGACCGGATCATAAGCATTCGATCCAGGAGATCTTGCGCGACTGAGTTAGCGTGATACTCGATCCCGTCCATTTCAATCACGACCGGTAACCCGCCGCCTCGGCCCACGGGCGTTAGCAGGAAGTCGACCCGCTTGCGGGGCAGCCCGCGATATCGAGCGTCAATCTGAACTTGCGGCTCGATCGTCCAAAGTTGGGGAGAATCCGGCCGACCTGCACGCAGTACGAAGCCCCGTCGCCCGCCCGGAAGGACTTGCGGAGACAGCGCCCCGTCTCCGTAAAAGTCGGAGAGTGCCCTAAGGAACCGCTTCTCAAGGACGCTTTCGACCAGCGCGCCACGAATTGACTCATCAATTCCCGTTTCGGTCCGAGTAAGGCTGTCCCATTTTTCGAGTATTGCCTCCATCATATGTCGGGCACGGTCACGGTCTGGCTCGCCCGGTCCGAACTGAGAACGGTAAGGTTTAACGCAACGAAAGCACCCGCTTTTGTCCACCTCTTGGTTGCAGGGACAGTCTCGAAGAGCATCTGCTGCGTTCTTAATCACTTGCCGCATCGTATCGGGATGTTCACCGATTTGCCGAAGATATCCTGATCCTCCAGGAACTGCATCATAGAGGTACAGGCTGCGGACTTTCGTCATCCCGTTCAACTGCGCCTGGAAGATGGTCGACCGGATATGATCTACCTTTCCCGCAAAATGCCGCCTCATTCCGAGATTTATCGCCGCCACGAAGCTCTTGAGGTCGTCGTCGTCAGCGTCGCCGACGACCGGAATTACGATGCGGATCGCCTCGGTATCGAACTTGCGCATAAGGAAGACGCCAGTCTCCCAGCTATCTCTGGGCATATCCGTTTCGCGATTGACGATGCAGCTTGGCGGATGTGTCCCACGGTCATCCTCTCCTCGAGACGGCCGTTGAAGTGATCCGCAGTGCCTGCAGATCAGGAATGGCTGTGACGGCCGCCGATCTCCAGCTATTCTCGGTCCTGGGAGAGCCGATTTCGAGCCGAAATTGAAATCTCGAAATGTGCAGCTAGGGAGGAACTCAAATCCAAACGGCGCGCCCGTCTCGTTACTTGTGAACCAAGATGTTGCGATGTCTTCCGGTCCGTGGAACGGCATAAGCACTCGATCAAATTGGCGCTGATCACGCTGATCGCCATCCCGGATCGCAGCCTTTTCCTCACTATTTACTGAAATAACCGACTTGAGTTGGACAACATCGTGCTCAGATCCGCTATCCGACCACATCTCATCGCCACACTGCGGGCAGGTGCGGCTCTCCGTTCCCTCGATCCTGTTCGCTACATGGGAACAAGCTGGGCAAAACGTCCAGCGGTCCAGATCCTCTTTCCCGATCTCGATACGGTCAATTTTCACCTGTCGGCCATTAGCGTAAAAGAACTGACCAGGAGCAAATTCCGATAGAGCCGAACTGGCCGGGCGCGAGTATTCAACATGTAAGAGGCCATCCTCGTCTCGCGGGATACCACCTTCATTTCGCCGCGATAGTATCGATGTCAGTTTGACGCCTTCCTCTGGGAAGGCGTAGTTCGGCAAGACCCCCTTGTCGGTAAGGAACTTAATAACCGGCACGTCATCTATTCCGCTTCGGATCAGCCGGTTAATCTCAGTCCGGTCCCGATTGATTTCTTGCTCTCGACGCAGAAACTCTTCTTCCGTAATTTCGGCACGCCGCTTCTGCAGACGCTTGAGCTCCTTGCTCGCTTCTTCCCGCTTTTCTGTCAGCCGGGCTCGCTCGGTTGCGACCGCATCAAACACCTCACCGACACGCCAGCCGATCGACTTTGCATCGGTCCCGGTCAGGTACGATCGGATACGATTTACAAGATCCGTTCGGTCTCGAACTTCCTGCGGCAGCCCAGACAAGAACAAGTCCGCAAGTTCAGATCCGGTATCCCGGACTTGATCGAGCCATTCGATTGGGAAGCCCACGGTGGCTCCGCTGCCCCGGCGTTTCAGAACATCCCTGACCTTACCGTAATCCCCATTCTCTTTCGAAGCTGCCACGTAGGCATCAAGAGTGAACGCAGTCACTTGGCGCAGCAACACCTCTTCTGCGGCGAGAAAAACTCCCGGCGGACGGACCTGCCCAGAAAGCATCGGGGCAGGATCCTCCCAGAACTGAAGGTCATGCGCGCGCGCGTTTGCAAGAACCATGTTAAGCGCGTTTCCATCGCGCCGCCCGCTGCGTCCCATACGCTGGACGTAATTGGCCTCTTCTGGGGGAACGGAGCTCAACAACAGGGTCGACAAGTCCCCGATATCGATCCCCATCTCCAATGTTGGAGTGGCCGAGATCATGTTCGGGGCCCACCGGGTTTCTCCTTTTATGAACCCAGTCTCAATCCTCAGACGCTCATTGGTTTCAAGGATCCCTGTGTGCTCGCGGGCAACCACGCGATGATTACGATCTGAGTTTAGCGACCTGCGCAGGGCCGGTCGGTCAGACTGTTCCGCCTCGGCAAGGCATCCATCGCAACCGATACGGTGGCACCGTGAACCGACGGTGACATCGGCGTTCTTGACCAGCCCGGTTTCGCGCCTCCCGCATCGGTCGCAAACGAGCGCGATCACGGCAGTGGAGACAGCTATCCGCCCCGGCACAAGGAGCCACGCATGTCGATTTTGACCTTCCGGCCCGTTGATACGGCGGACAATGCCGTCTGCCTCTAGCCGGCGCATCAACAACGGATAAATCGTATCGGGATCCGTCCCGTACCTCAAATCAGCCGGACCAATGGATCTGAAGAGCCAGTCTCGGTACCAACTGCCGGTACTAGACCTGGTGATCCGTTCGAACCCGCTCGGAGCTTGACCGAGCGTTACCGGGATCGGCGCGAGGCCTCGACGACCGTCAGGGCTCGGCAGAGAGCTGGTCTTGCCAACCCCCATCTGGATCGCTGCTGCGTACCAGTTCAGGCCGTAGTTCCCTTTGCCCGTTGCAATCGCGCTTTCGAGATAGGGATGAGCGACAGACCCTTGCCGCCGCATTTGCTGCGTAACTCCGGCTAAGAGCCTAGTCAAAAGGAGCGGGTCGAACTCTGGAGCGCTTGGCAGCTCATTTCGCAGTTCGCGTGAGAGGCTGTCTGCCGAGTTGCGAAGCAAGTCGGCGGAGATTTCTGCCGCCGCCATGCCGTTAAGCTCAAGCGTGTGGTTGAAATGCGAACGATAGCTCAGATCGACAAAATACTCCCAGCCAAGACGAAGGCGGATATGGTCAAGGAAGACCGGGTCCATGATCGAAGTGTTGTTTTCAATCAGCTCGCGATATCGGCGGCGCCAAGTCAGCTCCTTCGGAATAAATTGGGCAGTGAACCCGTCCGAACCTAGCTCTGCCAGCTGCGCCAGTGGGACATCTTCGACCACCTCTTGCAGATTCATTTCCCCGGTCTGTGTACCGCGGAGGGCAGAATAAAGGGCCTTCTGGTAGACAGAAAGGGCGTTCCGAGTTTCTGTGACCGCGGCCCTGTGCGCGGCATCTTGAACAGAATCAGAGAACATCAGGAAACGTGGCTTCGCCTCGGGATGCTCTTCATTTTGTGCCGAGGTATAGAGCGTCCCGGTGATCCCTGTTGTGAGGCGCGCCGCACGCATGCCAAAAAGGATCAGCCCGCGCGCTTGGCCGCAAGCAGGGCAGGTTCGATCAATGCGCCCGTTTGCGTCGGTCGGGTTATAGATCCAGACCGGTGCGGCAGGTCCAGGTTCGAGCTGATTATGATCAGCCGGCGTGAATTCGACCGATTCTGCGTTGAGGACACCCTTTACAATTTGACCGCCAGCGCCGCTTGCCTGGACCAACCGGTCGATTGACTCGTGATAGATCAACCGAATTCGGCCTGCCCCGCTTTCGTCGAAAAACTCCTGATAGAGCTGCTCTAGGTCTGCGTGGAGCGACTTCGAACGGGCATCCTGTCGGCCAAGATGCGCCGTCGCCCCACATCTGTTGCAGTTGACCACCGGCAACGCCCTGCGAAGCATATGGCGATCGAGGTCAAGCGCGTGGAAAAGGTCGATCTGCGAACAAACGCCCTCCGCCTCAAGCCGAGGCAGGGTTGTGACCATCCGCGACATCTCCCGGATCCACAGCTGAAGCCGGACATTGAACAGCGGCCGAGGGCTTTCGACAGCGCCAGATCGCGCCCACGCCACCAGCGCCACCACCAACTCGGTCAGAGCGCACAGGTCAGCCTCGGGCCAATCCCGAAGCACCCGGACCTGCGCCAGTCCGGCTGCCACGGTTTGAAGCGAGGCCGGCCCTTTGTTTTCTGCAATGATCTTCAAAGTCCGCTGGCAAAGATGATGCTGAACCAGCCGGCTTCCGAGCGCAATCCTCCACGCTGGGTCTGCAGGGTCGCCTGTATCCAGAAAGGCCAGGTCCGCATCAGTACGCTCAGGAAAGAGGCAGGCCGCCAATCGTCGTGCAGCGTTTGGCTGATCCATCTCCACAGCATCTTGCAGTGCGTGATGAATTTTCGACGGCTCTGGCCGGTCGAGGTACTCAGGGTCTCCGAAGACCTGGCCCGGGGTCTTTCGCGTTTCCCGGACCACGGCGCCATCATCAAACGCTTCGCCAAAGATTGTTTCAGCGTAGCTGCGCAGATCACTCGCTGCGTCCTCGCCGGAACCAAGCGTAGCCGAGGAGCCAACGCAAATCAGATGACCATCCGGGGTGTTCAGGCGGTATTTCAAACGGCGCAGCAAAAGCGCGAGATCCGCACCCTGAGCCCCGTCAAAAGTGTGCATCTCATCGACCACCAAAAACCGCAACGTATCCGGGTCGTTTTGCGCCCAGAGCGCTTTGTCGCGGCCCCGCAACAGCAGGTAGTCGAGCATTTTGTAGTTGGTCAGCAGGATGTCCGGCGGGCTTTTCCGCATCGTCTCGCGATGGGTAATCACGCTGTCTTTGGTTACCTCATGCGCCGGGTTCTGCGGTTCTGCATCCGCGTAGATACCGGCGCGGACGCCTTCGAGCGCGGGTATCCTGGTCAGAGCATCCGCGATCCGGCGTGCCTGGTCGGTCGCCAGCGCGTTCATCGGATAAATGAGGATCGCCTTAATCCCTGGCTTCCCCTTGTTCCTGCGGCAGTGCTCAAGGATCGGCCAAAGGTAGGATTCAGTCTTGCCTGACCCGGTTCCAGTCGCGACCAGTGTCGAGCGCATTGCCTCACCGGTAAGGCGGGCGAAAGCATCCGTCTGGTGCTGGTAGGGCGCGAACTTTAGCGGGACATCAGGGAAAGGCTGTGTCCATGTCCCGTCTGCCGCTCCGTCGATCTGACGAAACGGCATATCAACTGAGATCCACGGTCCCTTGAGGAAGTTTGCGGGCTCGGCGATGAACCTATCCACCATCCCCTCGAAGGCCGGACTCGAGGTATTCAGCGTCGTGTGGACCAGTTCGCGGAGGCTGTCCTGCACATGTCGGGCGAGGAGGATCGGGTTCATCTCAGGCTGCCTCTGCGGCTTTCAGCCGCTCGAAATGCGCCCAGGCGCGGCGGTAGTCGGCGACCCGGTCGCACTGGGTGAAGGGGCCGACGAAGTGGCGAGTGACCGTGCGGGGGCCACCGGGCATCGTGTCGTCGATGGCAACGCAGGTCAGGTCCGAGGGGTTCTCGGCGAGCACCCTTTCCCATGCGACACGGCCGGGGCTCTTACCGCGGTCGTCAAGCCATCCGACGCCTGGCAGACCCTTGGAGCAGGTCCAGACGATTCGGCCGTTCTGGTCGAACCAAGTCCCTTCTTCGTACTGTTGCAGGATTGGGAAGTAGATACGGTAAATTTCGAGTAATTGCTCCAGCGTCAGGCCGAGCGCCTGCGCAACCAGCACGTCAATTTCGACTAGCGCCATGCGGCGGGAAAATTCAGTGCGCAATCCAACGGTGCGATCCCAGCTGACGGGCCCATCAACAGCGCCATCAAGGGTCAGCCGCACGTCAGATGATGACCAAGAGAAAGCATTAAGATTCCGGGCGTGGCGGTCCCACAGATCGGCATATGCCGAAGTCAAACAAGCAAGGCGTAAGGCACGATGTTTTGCTGTGCTTCCAGGATCAATCCAAGGAAGAGACTGAGCATCTTTGTCGTGAAAATTTTGCTTAGCGGCAGCCTTTATATAAAAATCCATGGGAATAGATGAAAATAGAGCAACCCCGATCAATAGGTCTTCGTCTCGATCAAATGCAATACTTTCCACACTATTTACATGTAATATATTTCTAGGAATTAGAGCGTTTATCAAGCTTCTTTCGCTATTAAGATTAATCATCGCCCTGAAGGCAATTCGATAAAAATCGGCATGGCTCTTCGTGGCATCCCAGCGACATCGAGTAATACGGTTTCGATACTCGCCTAGCTCCACGGCCGGACCATAATTCGTTCGAGGCAGGTAGTCCCCGGGAACACTTATCAAGTCAATAACGTCGTAGTCAGCTTTTGTTCGACTCACTGACCGCGGCGTCTTGTAGAGGGGGTTTCCAACGTGAAACAGTGGTCCTTGAAGTATCATCTGATCAGGGTCACGAAACCGAGTCTCACGGTGAATGGTGCCATCGTTCTGTGATCCGGTTTCGTTCCAATGTGCCGACATTTGCCATAGCGGTGTTCTGATTTTTTGAATGCCGTTCGAAGTTATGATATCTCGTTCAAGGCGAGGTATTGCTGTGTCAAGTTTCGGAAAACGAGATATTTTGCGAAACACGTCGAGCGTGCGGGCGGAATAGGGCTGAATGAACCTGGCCTCCTCGATCGGGACGCTCTCTTCCTCTGATAGCGCGTGGATTACCTTGATAGCATCGCGATCGATCTGAATGACCCGATCACGATGACCGCGTGTATCCCACTTCCCGTCGGTCCCTTTTATGTCCGGCACGTCACCAGCGCCATCGTGCGTATATGAGTCTTCTACCTGCTGAGCCAAGAACGCGGTCGTAAATTGCTCGAAAGAAGTTTCGGCATCTACACCACGATAAATATTTTGACTGAAGCGCATGTAATGCGCGGCATCGGCGAAATTCTTAGCTTTCATCGTGTTGATGTAGCCAAAATGCTTGACGATCCGAGCATACCAGTGCCGTCGGAACCCCCCCGACTTTGGGTCACCCAGATGCCCGTCCTGATGGATCAGAGCCGCATAGCCCTGCGGCGCGGCTAGCCGGAACGATAGGTCGACGAAGCACCGATAAAGGTTGTTCGACCCGCCCCCGGCAAAGGGGTTCATCACTTCGGACGAGGTCACTTCCATCGCCCCCCGGGTCGATACGAAATCCTGAAGGAAAGCCTCTACCGCGGACACCAGCCGCCCTTCCCGCCGCACGGATGGCGCCTTCGGCAGCGCCTCGGGCAGGACCTTCTTTGCGTCAGACGCCGATAGCCCTGCATGAAGTGGGTCGATATCCGCCAGTACCAGCCCCTCGTTCCACGAGGGCTTGGCCCAGGGCGGGTTACCGACAATCACATCGAACCCGCCCCGCGATTTCATCACGTCCGCGAAAATCAGGTCAAAATGTACAAATCGCTCACGCTCGGCCACCTCTGCGGCGGTCTTCAACCAGTCGAAATTCTCGATCAGAGCCTCAACGTTCGTCTCACGGAATAGCCCCTCTTGCCGCTTCGCTGCTGCCTTGGAAAGGTCAAGCGCAGGCGCGTCCGGTTCCAGCAAATCTAGGAAATCCGGGGCTGGATCGGCGAATTCCGCCACGCTCGGCGCAGCCAGCGACCCGTCGGCGGTGAAGCCACCCTCGAGGATCATCGCCATGCCTTGCAAAAACTCGGCTCTGTTTGGCAGCAGGTTTGCTTTGTCGAGCGGCCAAAGCCAGAGCGCACACCACGCGTCCATAGCGGTTTTAAGCCGCTTGTAGGGAAGCGTGTTAGTCGCATGGTCGGCCCCGATCAGATGGGCGTTCAAGCGTGCCTTTTCATGGAAGTCCAGCCGCATGTTGCCAGGCATGACGTTGCCGGGCCAGAGAGTGATCTCATCATTCGCAGCAGCACGGGTCTTCGCAAGGTCTTCAGCGACTTGTTCGAAGAGCGCCTCGGCGACCCGGCTTAGTTTCTGAACCAGCTTGACCTCATGGGGTTCGAGCTTTTTGAAGAAGCCTTCCTTTCGCCACGCCTTGATCTGGTCCTGTGCGGCTTTCGCGAAGGGGACGATCGACTTGTCTTTGTCGAAGTTCGCCATGTCCTTAGCGGGCAGTAGCCACTGCCAGACGTGCCCGTCCGGCAGACTTTTGCGCCAGCCGATCTCATCTGGCTTCTCATTGAACCAGAGGTCACCCTGTGCCTTGGTGCTGAGTAGCGCGGGAGCATAGGCAGCCCCGCGCGCACCGATAAGGGAGTTCCCGGCATGAAGCTGGTCCCCGAACCAGGGCGAGAATTCGCTGCCGTGCAGACTGTTCAGCCAGAGCGAGATCGCCCCCAGTTCGACCGCGATGGGGTTCAGGTCGACCCCGAAGCAGTTCCGGTCCGCGATATAGGCCCGGACTCGCTGTTTCTCGAGGACGATATCCTCCTGCGGGATGGTCCGGCCTGTTTCCTTCTGCTTGCGCTCTAGGTAGAGGTCGGCGAGCTGGTTCGTTGTCTCAACCAGGAACGCGGCGGACCCCATCGCAGGTTCTAGGATCTTCAGATCAAGAAGTTCATCGGCGCTGAGGTCTCGGCACCGCTCCATAAGCGCGTGCTTGACCAGCAGTCGGGCCAACGGTTCCGGCGTGTAGTAGGACGCAGATTTCTCGCGGTCCCGACCCGCCAGCCGGTAGATGAAGGTTCCCTTAGGATAGACGAGAGCCTCCGGCCCATTGAACACGATCTCGTCCGGGGCGAACTCGTTGATCCTGCCGCGGGGGACGAACCAGCTGGGAGCCAACTTGTCCACCTTGTCACGACGGAAGGCATCGTCCTGATCAGCCTCGTCGGCGTCGAACAGTTCTTCCTCAGCGTCGTCATCCGTCTCGGACGCCTCCGCCTCATCACCGTCGTCGGTAACGTCGTTCGATCGTCCTTTTCTCGGCAGCAGCTCAATCAGGTCCGTCTTGGCGACGACTCCGGTGAAGGAAATCAGTGTTTCATAGACCGCCCCTAGTTGGCCGATCCCCAGCTTGGCATATGAAATCCGGCCGGTACTTTTTCCGGTTGATCGGAGGGAAAGCAGCCGGATCACCTGCTGGATCGCCTCATTGCGCAGTTGCAGCCCGTTCAGCAGGGGTGTGCTCGCCGGGTCGAGCAGAGACACCTTGACTGAAGGCAGACGTAGCCCGTTCCCACGTTCTGTATCCGCAAGATCAAGGCCCGTGTAGATCAGGCCGAGGGTCTGCTGCAGGCTTTCCCAAAGAAAGGTTCCTTCCCGGTCCGCCGTTGTTCGGAGCGGCACAGATTCCAGTTCACGCAGCGCCTCGAGGGAGTAGCCAGTAGCGTAAATTGGATTGCGCATATCCAAAAGTTTTAGCCGCGGGTTGGCCTCCGCGTAGAACAGGAACAGCAGCCGATACATGTAGCGCAGGCATTCGCGTGACAGCTCCGGCCCGTCTATCCAGACGCCACGTCGGCTCGTATCCGGGAAAGTGGACGGGTATTTACCGCCAGTGACCGCGATCACTTCTTGCCCGAGCAGCTCGATCGCGTCCCGCACGGTCCGCTTCAGGGAAGTTGTGACGGCGTTTGCGTTTCGCTGCGCCTCTTCCTCAAGCCGGTCTGATATCGGCACACCCTGATCAGGGACGCGTGCCTCACGGGAGATCAGGCAGGCCGTGACGGTAAGCGTGTCACGGTCGGCGCGGGTGAAAATCTCCTGAAGATCGAACCGCAGAGCGGACCGCGCGGGCCACTTCCGCTTGTCGATCAGGACGATCTGGGAAAGGCCAAGGACCAGCACATGGCGAGGCCCCTCAGCCAACTCAAAAACGCCTTCCGCAAGGACAGACTCAATCGACCTTTCAAGAAGTGCTGCTTCGCGCAGGTCCGGCGGAAATTGCTCCTCTACGAAGCATGCGCCGAGCGGGTCGGATGCCTCGTCCTCCGCAGCCAGGATCGGTGCCTCGATGATCCAGAGCGCATCCTTCCCGGCCTCGTCTGCAACGCGGGACACAAGCGGGATTACCGGTGCCCCGTCGAGGGCCGTAAACGCTCCCTCACGATGCCAGGCATACCCAAGGGCATTCAAGACCGTATAATGTACGTCCCGGACCAGATCGGCACGCCGCAACTGGTCAGAATTGTTTCGAACCTGGCGCAGTGACTCTACGATCGGTCCAGCCACGCGTGCAAGCCGCTCGACCGGATGCGCCGTTCGATCCAGCCCCCCCCATCGGGCGGTAATGTCCTGAAGCTCTTCTTTCAGTACGTCCGAAAGCGTTCCGGACGGGAAGAACTCGGCCTCGTTGTCGATCCCAATCAGGTCCATCCGGTCACCCTACAAATACAGCTTTGACGTCAACGTGCGGGTTCGGGTCGGCCACCATCTTCCGGGTCCGCTCGAACCATTCCGTCCAGTCATGGAATAGCTTGTCGATTTCCTGCTCTCGCTTGCGACGGATCGTCAGGCGTCTCTTCTCGGCCGAGGACAACTCCTGCCCACCTTCAGGCAGGTCCCCTAGATCAAGCGCAAGCTGGGCTCTGAATCGGGTCTCCAAGGCGGAGAGGCGGTCAAGGACTGCATCTAGGTCCCGTTGTATATCGGATTCCCTAGCTTTCCGCAGTTCGACGAGGTGCGTCTGAAACCGATCCACCGCGACCGGGATTGCCCGCTGCGCACTCGAGAGGTCCTCAAGGACCCGGCTTGGGGTGTCCTCCGCGAGGCGGCTTCGTTCGAGGAACATAGCTACATCCTCGATCCGTACTGTTCCTTCAGGAGAACAGATCACCGCAGCCCACTGATCGACTACCGGAGCTCCATTCTCGTTCGGGATCGCTCCATGTAAAATGACAGCAACTTCACCCTCGGGAAGGCGCCCGACTAGCGAGGCTACTGGCGCCGCGTGTTCCGGGAAGAACGTGCTTGCCCGGTCCGCAAACCATTCGAGGATCGGGTGCCCATCCCATAGGTATTGCACCGTCGGCCAAGCACGCTCCTCGGCCTTCGCATCACTGATGGCCTGATTGATTACACCTGCCTGGTCGGTCAATTCGATCCGCCCTCCGGGGCCGACTGCCTCTTCAGGCATAAACCGCCCGTCCACCGCGCCCTCGCTCGCGTAGCCGAACCCGTCACGCGCCTTCATATCATCTGGAATGGCGAGCTGGATGACTCTATCCCTCCCATCGATCCGCGGTAATTCCGGAAATGCGTTCTCCTCAGGGCGTGACAGCCGCTCGATCATCGCACTGGCGTAGGTAAACGTGTCAGGGTAAAGGCGCGGCGGGCCATGATCCTTAGAGGTTGATATCTCGGATGGAGCAGGTGCAGCGTAATCCCCGAACAGCGCCGCGAACTCGTCATCGACCGACATATGTGTAACCGCTTCTGCGGCCCGTTCATCCATCTGGCGCTCGAATGCATCAGCACCGATCCCAGACGCAATTGCCTCTGCTACAACGACTTCCTCTCCGTCCGCGTCTCCGGCACCCAGAAATACAGCCGGGTCCCCAACGCCGGCTTGTGCTGCCTCGTCCTTGGCAACCAGCTTTTCAAGAACCCACATCTGACGCACCTTCGGATGCGTGCTCTCGCCCACAAAGTAGCTGATCTTTGGGGGACGGTCCTGCCCGTATCGGTCGATCCTCCCGTTCCGCTGCTGGAACCGCAAAAGGGACCAGGGCAGATCAAAATGAACCAGACGGTGGCATTGGAAGTGCAAGTTGAGGCCTTCGGATGCCATGTCCGAAGCGATCAGAATTCTAATCGGAGAGCGCTCTTGGCCGAATGCCTCGATCACCTCCTGAGTTTTGACATCCGCCTCAACGCTGCCACCATCCACGCGCGCAACCTGATCCGGTGCAAGCTTAAGGTCCTCTCGCAGCCGCTCTGCTAGCCAGGAAACCGTTGCAATCCGCTCCGAGAAGATCACCAGCCGGTCACGAGGCGATCTTCCGGTCCACCGAAGCTCACGAAGGAGGCGCAGGAGTTCCTGATATTTGCTGAAAGCATCAGTATCGATTGCTGCCACTCGGTCAGCCAGAGCGCGCAGACGCTCGAGGTCTGCCTCAGTACCGCGCGCATTGCCTTTCTCGATCCCGCGTATACGCCGCTCAAGCGTCTCAAGGCACGCAGAGGGACTGGAAAAAATCGCCTTGGCGATTGTCGTCCGAAACAGGTCAATTGCGCGCCCACGAGTTTGCTCGGCGTCGACATCGAGGTGCAAATCGGCGATGGCTTGATAGGCTATCTCCTCTTCTGCGCTGAGCGGGAAATGGCGCGGGAAAAGTTCCCGCTTTGGGACCTCCCGGCCGATGTCGGCTACGACTTCCGGTGATGACCTGAACCTGCGAACGACTAGATCCTCGATGTCAGAGCGGTGCAGCCTAGCTGGGTCAGGAACCCGGGTCGGATCTAACATTCGGATAAGGCTAGCAAAGCTTTCCTGCGAACCGTCATGTGGAGTTGCGGTCAGGAGGAGCAATGAGTCGGTACGGCGGGACAAAAGCTGCGCCAGCTCGGCCCGCTGCGAGTTTGATCCGCCAGCTGATTTCCTCTCTGCCGCGTTATGTGCTTCATCGATTATTATCAGATCCCAATAAGAATTTTTGAGCGCCTCTCGGATCTGCGTGTCCCGCTTCAAAGTGTCGATCGAGACAATCGACCGGTCAAACTGGTCGAAGACGTTGTAATGGGCCGGGATCCGGTTCCGCATCCTTCGAATTGCGGCGCTATCGAGCCGAGACAGCGGTATGGCGAATCTGGTCCAGAATTCCTTTTGAAACTGGGTCAGCATCGCGCGGGTAGTCACGACCAGAACCCGATCGGCTCGACCTCGAAGTGCCAGCTCTGAGGTGATCAATCCCGCTTCGAGCGTTTTACCTAGACCTACGTCGTCTGCGATCAGCAGACGGACCCGATCCTGAGACAAGGCACGCTCAACCGGCAGGTGTTGGAATCTAAGATCATCGATCGCCGCGCGGCCAAGCGTTAGTGGGCGGCGTGTTGTGGTGGGTGTCGCTTGGAATGCAGCTGCAAGGTGGAGCTTCGTATCTATAAGGCCCGGAGAAGCGTCCGTAACCAACTGGATTGCCGAAGGATCAAGGACGCGAGCGCCCTTCTCAAGGTCCCAGACAAATCGCGCCTCTTTGTCGCGCACAAGACCCGACAAGCCTCGGCAATGTACTTCGCGGTAGCCAAGCTTCAACGTTGTCGTCGCCAGAACCTTCCAGGTGGTCGAGCGAAGTCGGATTACGGCGCCAGGGCTCGGGGTCGTTTGCGCGGTCACAGAAAAAATGCCTCGTTATAAGCCATCATGCCACAATCGAATCCCTGTTCATCAATACAATCTGCTGATCTTGTGGCTTACGGGCAGATGGATCTGTATCAAGACCAAGTCTCTTTAAAGTATAATAAAGCAAAGCTTTTCTAACAGGAATAATAACCCGACCATTTTGCATTCCATAGTCAAGTTCAATGATTCTTCGCTGATTTGGGCTTAGGCCATGATGAGGGCCAACCTCAAGCTCAACGATTTCGTCCCAAGCTAGATCAGCAACTGTCTGCATTTGGGTGGGGCGAGAATGCCGGGCATCGCTGATTCGAGAGATGACGAAGTCACGATATTCCAAGCTCTTCTCGCAAAACGATCGGGCGTGCCATCTGAACCCATCGAAAGCCAAAGCATGCGGAGCTATCCAGCGCCACTCCGGGTCTGACGAAGACATGGACTGATAACGAACCTCAATGGATTCATGCCGCCGAATGGCGATCACAATCGAGCGGAGCACGCCAGGATCTATTCCGCGGGCAGGCGCTGGTGTCGCATCGAAAGTTGGCAAATTGCCAATCCAGGCATCTTCAGGAGCAACAATCCCTTCTGCGACGGAACGCACCTGAGAGAGATATTGCGCCGCATCCAGTTTTAGGAAGAGAGGCTTGAACGAGGAGGAGCGAACATAGCTTTTGCCGCTCTTATCGTAGACCATATTGTCTGGCGCGAGTGCGATATAGCGATTGAGATCGCCCGAAGCCTGATTCTGGGATATTCCAAACTTGTCGATCAGGTCACCGCGATTGACATGTCCTTCCCAAAATAGTCGGAATTCGATGAACTGGAGCTTTTGCTCCACCCCCCATCTCAGATTTGGTGTGTCCTCGCCCATGGCACCCCGAATCATTTTTAGGACCCATCCAAAAAGTTGATGGGCTACGTTCTAGGTCAATCCTGCTCAGTCGGGCAAGGGAAACCGGCCAAAAAAATCTCGATCCTACAGAGGCTTTAATAGTTGGTTCGCGGGACAACGGGCCGAACCTGCACGCGCTCAGGGTCCTGAAAAATTCCGCCGATGCTCGAGAAACTCGGAATTAGGGGGTGACTGATCAGAATTTTTCCACTGCAAGCAGGACACGAGACAAGTCGGGGACGATTCAGACCTCATCGATCAGCTTCTGAATTTTTCCTATTGGAGTTTCGTCGATCGGGCGGATTGTCTCACCACAGCTCGGGCACTCCACCGTCCGCTCGAGGCGCATTGTCTTGTAGGCGATGTTCAGATCACCGCCGCAGACTGGGCAGCTTGTCTGAGCCATGATGTCGTCGAGTTCATGAGCCATAAACAGCGTTATAAGCCCAAATCATAGCAAGGCGAAGCTCAAAGCTCTGGTGAGGTTGCAAGAGGCCGCAGATCGGACCACATCCCCCCAGCACCACTACCCGACCTAGCGCTGAGGCGCTGGCGAGCCACTTTTTCGTCTACCAATCTGTTTGAGTTTTTTCTTGTTTGGCCTAAGATTTTGCAATGGAAATCCATCGCGACATCACCCAACTTCAGGCGCAGATCGACCAACTGACGGCTGAGAACGCAGCCTTGCGCGAGGATGGCTTTCGAGGCTCGAAGGCCGAAGCGCTGATGGCGCTCGAGTATGACCGCATCCCGACCTTCATGAAGAGCCAGCAGGCTATTGCGTGGCAGCGGAAGATTGCAACGGCGGTCATGATTGTCGTGCCTTTGATCCTCGTCGCGGTTGCAGTGTTTGGTGGGTTCTATGCCTACCGGGATCATCAGCAGCAGGTGGAAAGCCATGCGGCTATGGACCGGGTTGCGAATGAATTTCAGTCCGATCCCGCGTTTAAGCCTCACAAATAAACTGCGCTGAGGTTTATTGTGTATCGCGTTTGATCCTTTTGCCCTCCACTTCCGTAGCGGCAGCTTTTCGCTCGAATGTCGCCTTGGCTGCAGCGTCATCACCAGCAACTTCAGTCGCCCCCCTCTGAATTGCCGCTCTAGCAGCGTCATCGCCCGGCGCATGATGGCTCGTTCCCGATGCACCATCCGAGCCTTGCGGGGCATGGCGGGACGCTGATTCTGCGCTGCGGCGGCCCTGCGGCCGTGGCGCTGCCGACGGCATGGAAAACTCAGCCGGCCCCCGCACGCTCCCCATCGTCGCACCGGGATCCTGCAAGCCTGCCTGAACCGGTGCCATGCCATCGGCCGCGTATTGCTCAAGGATTTTGCCGACGATCATGTTGCGGACTTCGCGCTGATGGGGGGATGGCGTGGTGTTGGTGAGTGATGGCGCGCCCAGATCGCGGAACTCGGGGCTTGCCGCCATTTCGGCGTAGCGCGAGGCAATGACCTGGCTCATGTCGTCCGAGATCTGGTAGCCGTTGCTGCGCGAGATCGAGGCCATGCGTTCGAGGCGTTCGCCGACCTCGTCTGAGCGGGTGGCCTGCCGCTCCAGCGATTGGGCCTCGGAAAAGTCGCGCTCGATGGCGTGGCGCTTTTCCGAGAAGTTCTCGACCCGGTGGAAGGTGCCATCGCGCCAGTAGCCACCATCGGTGAGCGTGATGTCCTGCCCATTGGCATGATAGTGCGCGACATTGCTGCCCTGGTTTTGGCTCAGGCTGTCGCTGGTGCCATGGGCCTCCTGATCGCCCGTAGTCTTGGTCCACTTGTGATCCCACGAGCCGCCTGCCGATCCGCCTACATCGGCGCCCAGCACCTTGCCGCCGACACCGGCCTTGACGCCTGCATTGATCCCGAATGTGTTGGTCTCGGCATGGCCCAGCGAGCGGCCGGAGGTCAGGTTCTCGCCGATCGTGCGGTTCGAGCCGGTCTGCTGCTTGGAATCGGTGCCCTGGCGATCGAACTGGCTGGTGGTGTTGCCGCCCTGGCCGCCTGTCGCCCCTTCGCTACCGCTCGCACGGCGCGAGCCGGACGAGAGACTGTCGAGGGTGCGCATGCCATGGCTCCAGCGCTCGGCTGAGGTTTCGCGCATGGCATTGGCGCGCGTGTGATATTGCGCGCCACTCTGCTGAAGGTTGCCGGTGACGCTCTGCATTTCGCTGGCCGAGAAGCCGAAGCGACTGATCGCGCCGCTCGTGTTGTAGACGGTCGAACCGTCAGGCATGGTTGAGGTGATGGTTCCATTGTCGCCGCGCATGTTGACCTGCGGGACAGAGCTGGCCGCCACATTCCAGGTGGGCGCGGTATTGACCTGATGGCCGGTCACGTTCTGGAACTGGCTGTTGCCATAGGCATAGTTGCCCGTGGTTCGCTCGACCGCGGCGGCCTCGGCTGCGTGCATGGCGGGTGCCAGCATGGCGGTGGTGTTCGAGGCGATCGACATGGCGCCTTTGGCCATGCCAGCGGCCATCACCGGAACGAACATCAGCAGGTAGCCCGCCAGCGTTTCCATGTTCTGGTTGACGGAATCGATGCCCGCCATCGTCGCCATGGTCACGCCA
>Ga0164296_1001338_pt1 | contig 26500 bp, 34 predicted proteins | sample GEODES057metaG_FD_113533 | JGI IMG/M metagenome (GOLD analysis project Ga0164296, IMG submission 113533) | Dystrophic lake water microbial communities from Trout Bog Lake, Wisconsin, USA - GEODES057 metaG | ecosystem: Environmental > Aquatic > Freshwater > Lake | place: USA: Trout Bog Lake...
ACAGGTGTTAGTACATTTGCTGTATACGAGTTTTATACCGCTGATGGTGTAAACGTTAAAGGTAGAACGGTGGTAGCAGGATAATGCCTATTACAGAATATCCACAGCAGATTCAAAAGTCTACTAACGTATATATTAATGCGGGAACTACCTATGCCGCCTGCTATCAGACGTCTATTACTGGTACCATCTCTTTGGATGCACCTAATAAAAATGTCACAAATAGCTCTGCTTCAGGCACCGGATACTGTAAGTGGATCCTATCTGGAAACGCAACCATTACTTTTAATACGTCTACCCTCCCAGCCTCTTATGGACATATGTGGTATGTAGAGATTGCTAATCCATCTACATATACGGTTGCTTGGACAGGTATTACCTGGGCAGGTACAGCCCCAACACAAACAACAAACGGCCGTAGCATTTATCAGTTCTTTAGCCCGGATGGTGGAACAACCATCTACGGCAAGCAGCTTGTAGCGAGCTTAGCTGGAACTAACTAAGATATACTAGGGCTATGAAAGTAGCCGTATATTCTATTGCCCTTAATGAGGAGAAGTTCGTACAGAGATGGTACGAATCTGCTAAAGAAGCAGACTATCTTTTTATAGCTGACACTGGATCCTCAGATAAAACCGTTGAAATAGCTCGGGGTCTTGGCATTGTGTGCCACATAATTAGCGTTAAGCCTTGGCGATTTGATGACGCCAGAAACGCCTCTTTAGCTCTGCTTCCTGAAGATATAGACTATTGCATAGCTTTAGATCTAGATGAAACGATACAGCCGGGTTGGCGTAAAGAGCTTGAGAAAGCCCACGCTAATAAAGTAACACGCCCTAGGTATATGTTTACAACCACCTTTAATCCTGATGGTAGCCCTGGACTTCAATTCAGTGGCATTAGGATCCATGCTCGTCACGGTTATCGTTGGCAGTATCCTATCCATGAAGTTCCTAATCCCTACGGTATTCAAGAAACTCAGCAGTGGGTAGATATAAATATCGAGCATCACCCTGATCAAAATAAATCACGTGGACAGTACCTTCCCTTGCTTGCCCAGTCTGCAGCAGAAAATCCCGAGGATAGTAGATGTTCTTTTTACTATGGTAGAGAGCTTTACTTCCACGGTTTATACGCCGAAGCTACGGTCGAATTTAAGCGGTACTTAAAACTTAAAAGCGCAACTTGGATTCCAGAGCGTGCAGCAGCTATGAGGTATCTAGCAGAAACCGAGGAATCTCTTGCTGAAGCCTGGCTTGTTAAAGCTGTATGGACTGACCCCTCTCGTAGGGAATCCCACGTTAAGCTGGGGGAGTTTTACCAGAAAAATGGTCAATTCAGTAAGGCAAAGGAATCAGTATTAAGCGCCCTAAAGATTACAGAGAAGCCTTTAGACTATTTCTGTGAGCCTTGGGCATGGAATGCTAACCCGCATGATGTCCTTGCCTTGGCAGCCTACTACGAGAAAGACTACAAATTAGCCCTAGAACATGGTAAAATTGCACTAAGTTTAGACCCCGATAATGAGCGATATCGCGTTAACATGGGGTACTACCAGAGTAAATTTGAGGAGCTTTAATGGCCACCAATACCTATTCAATTCTAGGACAATCTACTCCTGTATCTTCAAACGCAGATCTTCTACCTGTGCCTGGAAGTACGCAGGCTGTGGTGTCCACTATTGCTATCTGTAACACAACAAGCTCTTCAGCTACAGCCACTGTCTATGTACGCAAGGCTAGCGGAACAACCCCGGCCGCAGCAGCAGCTGCTAATGCCCTCTTGTTTAATGCACCTATTGCAGGAAACACCACACAGACCTTGAGTCTTGGAATTACCCTAGGAGCCTACGATACGATCACCGTAGCCTCTGGTACAGCTAACGCATTAACATTCCACGCATTTGGAAGCTTGGTGACCGCATGAGTCGTAAAGAATTTCCTGAAAGAACAGAAAATACTCAAGCAACTAGTAACCTTCTTATTGGGCCTACAACAAAGGTTGTATCCCCAACTACAGTTACTCTAGGGGCTTTAAGAAACGTATATGCCTCTACTGTTGCGCCGGTAGATGCCACAGACGGCGCAGATGGAGACATCTGGTTTAAGTACGCGTGACCTATGACAGCCTACGTAAAAGTCGCAGGTCATTGGAAAACGGTAAATATAGATACGGATTCTGTATCTAATCAATACGTTAAAGTCAGTGGATCCTGGAAAACAGTTACGGACACCTATGTTAAAACGGGTGGTATGTGGCATAAGGTTTTCCATTACAGCGCTTACGTTGTACCCAACATTGTTAATACAAACTACTTAGCAGCAGAGACTGCAATTACTGGCTCTGGAAATACTCTTGGAACAGTAACTTCTTTAGGTAATTCTCAAGGGGCTACCCTATTAAATAATAGTTTAGTTGCCTCTCAAACATTAGCTGCTGGTATTTATACGACACCTCAGACTATTGGATTCTCATACTACTCTCACATAACCTACACAGTTCCCAATGTTCTAGGACAGACTTTGGCCAATGCTAGGGCTGCTATAACCACGGCCGGTCAGTTAAACGGTACATCAACCGCCCTTGGAAATGGTCAAGGCGCTACCTATAACAACAATGGACAAGTAGCATCTCAAACACCTTCTGCTGGAAACTACGAAACCCAGCAAACAGTTGCTTTAAATTACTATAACTTTACTGCCTATAACGTGCCTAACGTTGTGGGTCAAACGCTTGCCAATGCTGAGTCCTTAATTACTGCATCAAGCAATACCTACGCTATTGGAGCTACCGTTACTTCCGGAGCAACCCCATCTAATAACGGTACAGTTTCTTCACAAAATCCTGTAGCAAATGCTACTACTAATCCCTACTCTACCCCACAAAACGTAACCTTAAACTACTATCAATATACCTGGGTTGCACCTAACGTTGTTGGCATGACAACCGCAAATGCTCATACACAGATAACTGCTTCTAATAACTCTTATGTAGATGGAACTGCATATGGGAACGCTTCAGGTGCAACTTTGGCAAACAGTGGAACCGTAGCTGCGCAGAACGTCACAGGTGGGTCAACTACAACAAGCGGTCCTTTCTTAATAACACTAAACTCCTATCAGTATACCTATCCAGCACCAACTGCCCCAAGTGTTAGTGGAAGCAACTCTGGATCATACCCAAGTTGGGTTCAGACCTGGAGCTGGAGTGGTGCCCAAAATGCGCAAAGCTATGAAGTAGGTTACAACACAACTGGGTCTGCCCCATCTAGCGGAACTCCGGTTAGTGCAACCTCTTATCAAACCGGAATAAATACTCCTGGAACCTGGTATTTTTTTGTAAGAACTGTTGGATTAGACGGAGTAACCCGAAGTAGCTGGAACTCTGCAACTTTAGTCCTTCCTGGACAACCTACCGGATCCGCAGTGATTACCTCAGGAGCTTCAGTAACGGTGTACTTTGGAACTGGAGATAGTTCCGTAACTGTTACTTCAAGCTTGGGCACGGGAACCGCAACTTACAGCGGCCAAGTTTTAACATTTGCCGGACCTGTGGCATATAGCACAACCTATACTTTTACCTTAACCCCTAATGGTGGAGGACCCGTTGGCTCTTGTTCGGCAACAACGCCAGCACCTCCAACGCCCCCAACTGCCCCCTCTGGTTTTTCTTCATCTGATAACGGCTTACCTCATGGTGGAACGATTTATTGGAGCCCATCTACGGGTAGTGATGGAACTATTACCTACTATTTCACTACATATAGACAAAGCGGGGCGTTCTATACTTCAGGTTCAACAACAGGAACACAGATTGCATTTGGTGCTGCAGACCCCGCATTTAGGGTGGTTATGTACGCATCTGATGCAAATGGTTCATCCTCTACAGTTTCATATACGGCGGTGGCATTCACATAATGCGCGGACAACAACGTCAAGGACGATTCTCTGTACCCAATGAAAGACTATCTATCATTGAAGGTACCACAACCGATATGGTTCATACCATTGGTAATACTGTGGACTGGTGGATTTATGATCAGTCAGCTACTGAAGTTGACCCCATCTACGATGTGGGCAGCTCAGATCCAGATACAGGTGGCCGTAGGTGGTTGCCGGCTATCTCACTGCCTGTAGTTAAAGCTGTCATCTTTCAGGGTGTATCGGTACAAAATGACCGCGGTTTCTATAACACCGACGTGCTGCGTATAACCCTAAACATGGACGTAATTGAGCAGGGCACAAACCTATACGGGATGTCAGAGGCAACCATGCCCCATTTTGAGACCATGGTAAATAACGCAGATGACTTCTTGAGAGACCGCATCGTCTTCCGTGATGAGGTATTTAGCCCAAGTAAAATACAACCCCTGGGTATTGTTCAAAATAAGTACACGCTAGTAAGCGTGGACTGTCTACAGGTAAACCCTGAAGAGCTTGTAAATGATCCTCAATTCAAGCACTTTGCGGGTTATAACCCATTTGACCCTAGTACAATCTAACCATGCCAGTAAGTAAAAAGCGTAAGACATCAACTAAAAAGACCACCTTTAAGGTAGGTGGGCAAACCCATTCTGTCCATAAGCATGCTGATGGAAAAGAGTATGTAGAACATAAGGGTAAGCCCGACCTAACATTTGTATTGCCTGGCGCAAAGAACAATGCCCAAGCTAAATCTAAAGTAAAACAGTACCACTCTAAGAAAGGTGGCGGAAAGTAATGTCAAGCTTAACACACGGAGTTGTGGCCTTAAATAGCTCAACAGCGGTACTTATCAACCCAGATACCGCCTCTACAAACTCAACAACAGGCGAATCATCATATGCTTGGAAGACACAGACTGTTTCTATTCAAAATACCGATGCCTCAGCAATTGTTTATATTGGTGCCTCAGGAGTTACTTCCTCGTCTTACGGCATACAATTAACCCCCGGATCATCGGTAACAGTTGACGACCTGACACCTAACATGGCTCTTTATGCCATTTCCTCTACTAGCTCAAACGTAGCAGTACTGCAGGTAAATCGATGAGTACTATTCGCTTGGTTTCAGGAACAACCCTGTACTATGGAAACTTTGCTAGAAGCACATCTCAAGCTTCTGGTGGAACAACCACAGATAACTTAATTACTTGGGATACAACAAACCTAAGTAAAGGTATGTCTATAGACTCAGACACTACTAAAATCGTGTTTTCAAATCCAGGTACTTATAACCTGAACTTTTTAGGTCAGTTTAACTTTACAGGCGGTACCAGTGATTACCACATTACAACATGGTTTTCTAAAAACGGTGTAATTGTGCCATCATCTGCATTTACGTTTACCACGGCCTCAGCGCAAGGCTCACAAGTTTTAGCAAACATTGAGTCCCCAATTACTGTTGTACCAAATGATTACATTCAATTTCATTGGTGGTCAGGTGCTTCTGGAATGTCACTTCTTGCTACAGCGGCTGGCACTAACCCGACTCGCCCAGCATCTCCATCAGCCAACTTAACTATTTATAACGTCGGATAATGCCTTTTCAATCCCAAGCCCAGCGTAGAGCACTGTATGCTAAGAACCCTAAACTGGCAGCTGAATTTGAGGCAAAAACCCCTAAAGGTAAAAAGCTTCCAGAAAAAGTAACTAAGAAACCTTCTAAGAAAGGCAAGTAATATGCCAGATATTTCAGCCCCAACTACAGATGACGGTATTCACACCCAGTTTGTTCTTGATATAGCCCCTGATGTAAACTCTGAGGTCTCTGAATCAGTAGAGACAGACGAGCAGCCTGGAAACGATAATAACTAACCCCTACCTGAGGAGAATAAAATGTGTCAAACATGCGGTTGTGGAGATCCCAAGAATAAGCATGGGATGAAGACCATGGCAGAAGCAAACAAAAAGTATGCAAAGAAGACAGCTAAGAAGGCTGCCAAGAAAGCTGCACCTAAGAAAGATAAGAAGGCAAAATAATGGCTCATAAAGATGCAAAGTTTGAAAAGGGCATGGACAAGGCCTCCCGAGCTGAGTTTGAAGCAAAGGACGAAAAGCGCGATGCTGCCCTAGCCAAGGATATCAAGGCCAAGGCTAAGAAGAAAAAGGCTGCCAAGAAGGCCCCAGCTAAGAAGGCTGCAGCTAAAAAGAAAGCCGATAAGAAGTAATGACTTAGCCCCCGCAAGGGGGCTTTTTCATTTATCCTTATCCTGACGCCGGAGTAATCCGGAACCCTGCTGCTTTACCTTGCGCCTTCCTATGGAGGATTTATGATTTTCTTAGTCAATCGGTTAAATCGGGCTGAGTCCGAAGCCGATAAAGAAGAGTTTGTTCGAGGACTCACCAACCTTAAACAGGGTGGCGAGAAAAAAGCAGCGGCCGCATTAGTGGCGGGCTACTTACTCTCGAAAGCTCTTCGTAAAAATGGCTAGCACATTCCGCAGAATAGGTAAGCAGTTTGAGCGAGAGTTACAATATCGCGCCCAGAAACACACAACTATGCTTCGCTACCATGCCGTATTGGCGGGGTGGCCTACCGAGATTGTAGATAAGATCCACCTTCGTCTAAACGAAAAGGGTCAGTACAGAGCAATGTGTGCTAAAGGATTTAAGAATCACATCCTGGACTGGGAAGAGGGAAACTCTGAAAGACCCCCATCACCTGTGGTTAGAAACTACATGTCTATGATTGGGGTTAACTAATGCCTTTTATTAACAATGAGGAAAATGCCCTAAAGCTTTTGCTTAGTGGAATGACGGTTTCAGATTCAGGAAATCCAGCTAGACCTGTGGGCGTATTCTACGGCCAGCCTGATAAAGAAATTCGTCAACAGGCGTATCCTTATGTAACTATTGATCTTATAAATATGGCGGAAGCTACGGACAGAGTTCAATCTGGAATGGTTGTTCTTCCATACCAGCCTGAAGGGTATGACGGTGTCTCTAGCTTGGAGACCCCGTATCCAATGCCACTTTATCTGGAATACCAGATTACCACTTTTGCACGTCAACCTCGACATGACCGCCAGATACTATCCCAACTATTTAGTATCTACCGTCTACCAGTTAGATTTGGACAACTGTTCGTTCCAGAGGACTCCACATGGCGTCGTTTAGATACAGTTGGTTTTTCCAAAAGGGACACGACAGAATCAGACAAGCGTCTTTTTATGAACGTGTTCACCATCAGGATTGCCACTGAAATACTCAGGGGCACTCTAGCACTTGCGTACCCTGTTACTCAAGACCCGGGTATTACGCTAGACAGCGTCATACCTCAAGAAGATCTACAGAATCTGGTAATCAATCAAAGCACACAATAAGGCTAAAACTCGGACCCCCTAACTAAAAAAAACTAACTTATTAAGGAGAAAATCAAATGGCTACATTCAGTAGACCAGGCGTCTTCATTGAGGAAGTCCAACTTCCACAGACTATTGAACTAGCGGACTCAGGCAATGCAATTGCGGCATTTATTGGCGCAGCTGCACAGGGCCCTACCAGCGTTCCTGTACTTCTTAGCTCTTGGACACAGTTTACAAAAACTTTTGGATCTCTTCAGGATGCCTACCCACTAACATGGGCAGCTTACAACTTCTTTGCTAATGGCGGTCGTCAGCTTTACGTAAAGCGCGTCGTTGGTTCAGGATCAGCTACAGCTTCCTATATTCTTACAGATAGCTCTACCAATGCTCTAAATACCATTGGCGTATATGCTGCAAATCCAGGATCATGGGGAAATACCCTCGCAGTCCAGGTGCGTCCAGCAGGCGTTTCAACACGCTTTGGACTTGCAGTTTATGGTGCGCCAATTATTGCGGGTAACTCAACATCAAATATTCTAGAACAATATTCAGACCTAAGCATGGATAATACAGATCCTCGCTACTTTGCGTCTGTAATCAACACCAGCTCTAGCTATATCTATGTTACAGATCTAAGCTCAGCTTCTGTTGCGCCTACAAATATGCCAGTTACTGGAACAACTCTTTATGCACTAGGTACTTCTACTGCAGGTGCAGACGGATCAACCCCAGGAACTTCTGCATATCAGGCAGCTTTGAGCAGCTTTGATGCTGTTAATAACCCACTTGTATTCAACATCCCAGATGCTGCATACATTTATAACGTTTCTACCGGATCTGGAACTGATCGTTCTAACTCGATTACTGTTCAGGCTAACCTTGTAGCTTATGCTGAGGGCCGTGGTGACTCGTTTACCATCATCGATGTTCCAGAAGGACTTTCGGCATCAGATGCTCAAACTTATGTAAACGACACAGCAACAGCTTTTGCTGGTTCTTCTACAGGTTCAAGCACCGCTGCCTACTACCCATGGTTGTTGATCCCAGATACACTAAAGTCAACTCCAGGCGCTACCCGTCTTCAAGCTCCAGGAGCAGCTATGGCAGGTATTTACTTGTCTACTGATGCTTCTCGTGGTGTCTTCAAGACTCCAGCCGGTCTTAATACGCGAGTTGCTCTAGCGGTTTCAACAGAGCACCAGTTTACAAACGCTGAACTAGATACCTTGAATACCTCTACACATCCAGTAAACGCTATTCGCCAGGTTCCTGGTGCGGGCATTGTTGTTATGGGTGGACGTACTCTTGATAACACCCCAGGACATCGTTATGTAAATATTCGTCGTTCCTTGTTCTACATTGAAAAGGAACTTAAAGATCGCACACAATTTGCAGTATTTGAGAACAATGACTCACGTCTATGGAATCAAATCCAAATCGGTTGCTCACAGTTCTTGAGCACCTATTGGCAGCAAGGCGGACTTCGCGGAGCTACTGTAACTGACGCATTTTATGTTAAGTGCGATTCAACCACCACTTCTGGCGCAGACATTATGAATGGCCGCGTTAACATCGAAATTGGTGTTGCCCTTGAGTACCCAGCTGAATTCGTAGTTATTAAGCTAGGTCAAATTACCGGATCAGCTACAGCCTAAGGAGATAAATAAAAATGGCACTAACAATGGATAATATCACCAGCAGAGCTTTGGCTACGGATCCAATCCGTACGTTTAAGTTCTTGGTAAGTTTTACCCCAAATGATCTAAGGACACCACCTGGAACGCATCAAAGTGGAACCAGATGGGTTTTGTATCTGCGTCAGGGTTCAGCGTTTCAACAGAACCAATCGCATACCGCGAAGGTGGATATAACACCAACGTACACCAGATCCCAGGACAGTCGTCTTTCACACCAATCACCTTGTCTCACGGCTTGATGCTTGGTCAGAATTACAACATGAACTGGATGAAGCGTCTATTCTCATTGATGACTTCTACAGCTGTTTCTGGTGTTGGTGGGGATTTCCGCTGCACAGTAGATATCGCAGTTCTAAGCCACCCAAACCCACAGGGTTATACCGTAAACCTTGCTAGCGGTGGAAAGACTGCTGAAAACGATAGTGACCAGCACGTCTCTATGCGAATCCGCGTGTATAATGCTTGGATTGCAAACATTGGATACAGCGGCTTGGATGCAGGCCAAAGCACACTCATGGTAGAAGAAATGACTCTTGTACATGAAGGCTTTGACATCATTCTTGCAGATGACTACACAAAGACTGCAAATACCTTCGCGAACTAATTAAAGAAACTAGGTACACAATATGGCAACAGAAACAACAATCGATGCCGCCTCAAATCCGGCATTAGCTACAAAACTCGTAGAAGAAGCACTTTCCCCAAAGGTGGAGAGCAAGCCAGAGCCTGCTGTGGTTATCTCTCCACCCGATGGGTTAGTAACTTTACCGGGTGGTTTGGCAGACCCTTTTGAAGGTCTTATTAAAACAGCCGAGGTTCGTGAGCTTACCGGTTCTGATGAAGAAGCTGTAGCTCGAGTGAACGATGCGGGCAAGTCGCTCCTAACTATCTTAGAACGGGCAGTTGTTAAGATCGGTGATAAGCCAGCTACAAAGGATGTTCTAGACTCACTTTTAGCTGGAGATAGAGAAATGCTTCTTCTAGCTATTAGAAAAGCAACCTTTGGTTCAGAGGTAATTATTGGTCCAGGATATTGCCCAGCCTGCCAATTTGAACAAGAATTTAATATCAATCTTGAAGACGATGTTCATATTAAGGAAGTAGAGAACGGCGAATATACCTTTGTAGTAAAGTGCAAGGTAGGTTCCGTAGAGGTGTCGTTACCTAACGGAAGTGTTCAAAAGGCTCTAGTAAATGCCACAAATAAGAACTCAGCAGAACTAGATACGCTACTTTTAAAGGGCTGTATCTTGAGCATTAATGGCAATCCTCTAGTTACAAATGAGGTTGTAAAAGACCTCAGTATTAAGGATCGTCGAGATATACTTAAGGCTATAACAGACCGCAACCCTGGACCACAACTCGGAGATATTAAAAAGTCATGCAAGTCCTGCGGCCAGGAGGTACCGCTTCCGCTAACACTGGCGGAGTTGTTTCAAGAGTGAATTAGTCTATGACTCTCTTATAGAGTCTTATGACATACTCATGAGAGCCTATCCAGGCTGGAGCTTGCAAGATGTACGTTCCCTATCCTTTAGGGAAAGAACCATGTGGATACTACGTATTAGGTAAGGCGGTGATTAACTTTGGCTGGTTACGAAAACCTGTTCTCTGCTGCTGACAGCAACATTGAAGGCATTGGCACGACTTTTGATAAAGAATTTACAAAAGCGTACAACATCCTAAAACAGATGCTTGGCGTAACAGGCGAGATGAAAGAAAACGCCAAAGAAACCGCCTCAGCATATACCGGTCAAACTCAGGGTAGCAGTAAGCTTGGATTAGGAACTCTTCCCCTTAAGCAGGCATTAGGCCAGTTTAGTAAGGGTCAATTAGCTATGGGAGCTGCCGTTGTGGGCGGCTCTACAGTCATGTCTATGGCTCCTAATACAATGTCTGCAGTTGCGCAAAGAATGTACGCAGACTCTGTTGCGGGTCTGAGCGGCATGAAAGCAAGCCAGGTTATTTCTCAGTCTAACAGACTTGTACAGGGTGCAACAAGTGCGGGTGGACCAACAGCTGCTGCGGCTAATCTTTTTTATCAAGGTGGTTACTCTGCAGGATCTGTAAGCTCCCAAAACATTATGGCAAGCCTTGGCGGCTTAAGCGCCATTACTGGTGGAAGTAACGAACAGGTAGCATCTAGCTTAGCCGGCATTAACGGCATGATGTTCCTGCGTTTGGGTATCCGTATTCGTGACAATAACGGCCAGCTTCTTCCTATTAATCAGATTATTAATAGCGTCTATAACGGCCTGTATGGTGGACGCCAGATTACTCAAGAGCAGGCAGCAACACTTTTAAATCCAGGATCTAAGGGGTACCAGACCCTTATGATGGTCTGTGGTGGCGATCAAAACCTCTTTATGACAATTGCAATGGGTGTTATTACCCGTGCTAAAAAGGGAAGCGCACTAACAACTAAAGATCTTGGTAGTGCAAATCAAGCCCTAAATGTTATGGGAGTTGAGGGAAACAGCCCAATCCGCGCACAGTTTAAATATAACCAAAGTCAAAACAATGTACTTGCTTCTACACAAGCGGGACTAGTTAATGGCTATAACATTTCATTAGACACTGTAGCTGCATTAAATGACGGTTTTGCTAAAATGGCGAGCGCCCTATCCCCAGTAACCTATGGTTTGATGAGTCTTAAAGGCGCCCTTCAAACTTTCCCAAACGCTGGAAATATGGGATCAACTATATCTAATATTGGAAGCACTGCTATGGGCTTCTTGGGTCAAGGCATTAATGCCGCTATTCTAGGCAAGGTATTAGGTATTGGAAAGTTTGCTCCTGGAGCTACAGCAGTTGCTGATACAGCAATGGCTGGGACATCTTTAGCTGAAAAACTTGGTGCGGGAGGTCTGCTTTCAAAGCTTTCAGGTGTAGGTAAGATTGCTGGTAAGGGGCTTCCTATTATCGGTACTCTTCTCTCCGCTTTAGCTGGGTATCAAGATAGAAAATCTAATGGTGGAAAGTTTAATTGGGGTTCTGTTGGTAAATCAGCAGGAGCTGGAGCAGCAACAACAGCCGCATTTACTGCATGGACTGGTCCGTTTGATCCTTTTCTATCTGCTGGTGCCGGTCTTCTTGCCGGAGGCGCTGATGCAATTGGTCAGCTATTTTCAGGCGGAGGTACTGGTGGTGGACAGAGCGCAGACATTGCGGGTCAAGGATCTGCAAACTCAACTCAAGGTTTTCAGACACCTGTTCCTAAGGGAACCCCTGTAACCTCACCTTATGGTCCTCGTGCAGGTGGGCGTGGAGTTAAAGCAGGATTCCACCCCGGTGTTGACTATGGTGTTGTAGTAGGCACCCCAATTAAAGCAGCTGCAACAGGTATTGTAACTGAAACCGGTAATGGTGGTGGTTGGGGTAACTATGTTCTTATAAGTCATGGTAGCTATTCAACTCGTTATGCTCACTTAAGCAAGATCAATGTGCACAAAGGGCAGCAAGTAAACCAGGGAGATGTTATTGGTTTATCTGGTGGTGCTAAAGGTGCTCCTGGCTCTGGAAACTCAACCGGTCCTCACCTTCACTTTGAGCTTATTCAAGGCGCTGGCAAAACAGGAAAAACTGTTAACCCTCAGGGATTCTTTGGTCGTGTAGGCGGATTCTTTAGTAATCTTCTTAAGAGCGGCCTCAATATGGCAAAGAAAGCTGTAGGATGGTTTACAGGCAGCAATAGCTCTGGACCAAGCACTAGCTTCTATAATGCTCAGTCACATCAATCTTATAAGACTATGAGCGATCTAAATAGCGCTTCATTAAGCCAACTTCTAAATGGGGATACCAGCACATATCGTCCCGTAGGTTATTCAGAGCTGCATAAGTATTTGGCCTCTAATAATAACCGCTCTATGTTCGTAAACCATAACCCAGGAGCTTTGGTTGATAGCCATAAGGATCTGGTCGGTGGGGATGTCTCGGGAACCATGTATGGCGGAAGTCGTAAGGCGCTTATTGAGCTTTTAGCTAAAACAGGGTTTAAAGGAAAAGCTTTAGATACTGCTTTTGCTGTTGCTTTAGCTGAATCGGGTGGAAACCCTAGAGACTATAACGGTAGTGGACGCGATAAGTCTTATGGCCTATTCCAGATCAACATGAATAATAATGATCCGGCCAGCCCAAATATGGGAAGAAACCGCCTAAAGCAATTCCACATTAAAAATAATAACGCCCTATTTAATGCCACGACAAATGCTAAAGCAGCATATGAGGTTTCTAATAAAGGAACTTGGTGGAAAGACTGGGCTACATATAATAACGGTAGCTTCTTAAGATACATTGACGATGCTCACGCTGCAGAACAACAGGCGGGCCTACATGGTGGCGGACCTATAAACCAGATAACCGGTGGAGCTGCGCATGTCCTGCCAACACAAACACACGGTAAAGTTGCCCACCAAGTTAACGTTACAATGCATGTTAATATTGCCCAATCTAGTACACATGAAGCGGAACAGATGTTTAGAACATTCCAGCGCCGAGTTCAGGCTGCTATTGAAAGTCACGAATTGAGGGTGTACTAATGGCCGTTCAATACTTTTGTAATATCTTCCTTAAGGAAGTTTTAAACCATGTATGGGTAAATGTAACTGCTCAGACAGTAAGCATTAACTATTATGATCTAAAGACAGCAAATGGGTCGGGTACAGGTGTTGGTGCAGGCAGTGTAGACGGCAGCGAGTTTGATGTTGCTTGGGTTGTTCAATGCTACTCTTATGATAGCTCAACTAACAAGACAACTAAGCTAAGTGGAAACGATGTTACGGTAACGCTCTCTAGTGATTGGGGCGCTCAATTTCAACAGGTAAAAACTGTAGACACATCCCCAGCTGGTTCAGATTTTGAAGCAAAATGGAATAGAGAAAGTACTGGCTATAACCTGCCATATGTTATCCACCCAACATTTGACGTCACCTTAAAATCTGACAACAGTGATATACCATTACAAAATATTAGTGGAGCTAACTTTACGGGCATACAAAGCGTTACTATTACTAAGGGGCCCGCATCAACTCCCGGAATTCCTCAAGGACTTATTAATGCATTAAACCCAAGTCTTCCCCTAGGGGCAGAACCAAACCTAAGCAACATTCACTATGATGCCTCAAACAAATGGTTTGTAGGTATAGGTGCGACTTATAAAAATGGCTCAACAACCTATACAGAATATATCTGGCTTCCTGGAGCAACTAGCGCAAAGAGTATTACTACCTTAGGTACTGATAAAGCTGGCAGTAAAACCGTCTTTGCTCATGGACAACAGTTGCTTATTCAAGCAATCAATGGCTCTAAGGTAACCAGCTCAACTACCCCAAATACAGGCGGTGCTGCTCTAAGTCCAACTACTGTTTCTTCAGCACCTCCTGAGCCAACCGATCAAGAACGTTGGAATCCACCCCCACACGATGCCACAAAGGGAAATAGAAAAGCCTATACCTATGAGCAAAAGGTATTGGACGCTAATGGCAACGTTGTAACTGACTACCTAATTAGTCCTGCCGTTTATTCAGGAAAACTTGGTCGTATCTATCAAGATGTCAATAGCGCTAAGACTGTTAACACTACAGACTCTTCATCTCTTTGGGGATTCCGATTTATGTACAACCCAACTACCTTCCAATATAACGTTGGGGCAAATACCTCTGTTGACTGGACTTTGGGAAATGCTGATCCAGCTGCCCTCCTTGCGGGTAATATGACCTACTCATTTCAGCTTTACGTTAATAGAATCTTAGATTTAGGCTCACTATCAGATAACCCTAATAGGGGTTATACGCCCGCATTAAAACCAGATCAGATTAACGGCCTTCTTAATCGAGGCACTGAATTTGATATTGAATATCTATACCGAGTATGTAACGGAGATCCAGATCCTAAGGGTAATAATCCAATGATTAACTATTCTAATGGTATTAGCTCAGATATCGGAATTTTAAAAGCCCTACCTGTTTGGCTAGTGTTTAACGATAATATGAAGCTATTTGGCTCTGTAACAAACTTAACTGTTAATCACGTCATGTTTAATCTAGACATGATTCCAATCTTTTCTACTATTGATATTAGCTTTACCCGTTACCCAGCTATCTTCAATGTTAACCAAACCGGTACTGGTACTACAACAGGTATTGAAGCTTACAAGAGTGCAATCGGAGGAAACTCAGCATTTACAACAACAACTTCTGGAGCAGCCGGAGGTTCTAGCGCCGGAGGTACTGGTCAATGAGTATTGAACGCGTATCTAGATATAACGACGGTCCCCTTGCTCAAATTTTATATGAGCATACCGGCACCTATCAAGTTACAGTATTTAGAGCCTGGCCTAAATCTGTTACCGTTAAGTATAAAGAATATACCTGGATACTTGGCGATAGCCTTGCTCTTTTAGCTAACAAGTACTGCGGTGGTTCAAAGTTTTGGTGGGAAATCATGGATATTAATCCAGAGATTTTAGACCCCTTTAGTATTCAACCCGGTCAGGTTATAAGGATTCCGGTATGAGTATTCCAACAACAACGACTCTACGTAACTTTGTTTGGCAAGATGCCACGATTGGTGCATCGTTTTCTGTCACGTTTCCTAAGACCCCTTTATTTGAGCTAATCTGTATTGGGCTAGAAATTACCCAAAGTATGGCTGAGCACGATACCGTTGTTCTCCATTTAAAGGGCAAACCATTTAGAATAGATACTAGCATCGTATATAACGATCCGGTAGTTATTGAATATAAAAACCTAAAGCACACCTCTACATTCCATGGATACGTGCACCGGATAAAGCAGACGTCTACCATCCAGGGTACTAATGAAACAACAATTGAGTGCATTGCTGCATCATCCGTACTAAAAGAAACAGATCAAAATATCTATACAGAGGTTACTGCAGATCAGGTGGTTAGCCGGGTATGCACTAAGTTTGATCTATCTGCAAATGTACAAAGAGATCCAAGAGTACGTCAAGCTGTAGTTCAGGCTGGACAATCTTTCTGGCAGCTGTTTAGAAGCCTAGCTCTTCAAACCGGGTACGCTTTAAGAGCAGAAAATACTACTGTAACTTTTTGCTCTAGGGATAAAATTACATCGTCAAAGAAGTCTTATGCACCATACTACCTATACGTAGATAATGAGCTTGGTGGGGGCATAACAAAAGAACAAAGAGCTTTGGGAACAATAACTTATTTCCACCCCATTATCTCAGATGGAGCTCCAGAGTCTGGGGTTGCTGTTGACAGAGTCATTAGTGGTAAGGCAAAGAACAACAATCAAACGGTAAAGATAACAAATAAAAGAAAAGTTAAAGCTGTGGATAAGGGTGCCGCTACACCTAGTGAGGAATACTTCTCATGACCTCTGCCTTTTCTAATAACTCTACAAAAGCTACCTTTAAAAAACACCATCCATATGAGGTGGTAAATAGCGTAGAAGATGCAAAGCTTGTATCTAACGCCATATCTGATAGCAAAAGATATCCACATAGGGCAGAGGTAACTATTGTGGGTAACGTTACTCTTCGTCCGTATGATCCAATTTATCTAGACGGATTGCCTAATGGCATGTCTGGATACTGGACTGTTCTTTCTATAACCCACCGCTTTGGTGGAAGGCCTGCGTACTATATGTGTGACCTTGTAGTTGGTACAGATAAAATTGGTGACACAAATCCTAATGCGGCAAGTACTGCTGCTCTAAGGGATATAGATGCAGAGCTAGCAGGAAAGTCACTTAACGTTTCTGACTCGCTTCTTGTAGATATCTCATTATCACCAAATAGTAGTGACCTGCCACAACCCGACACGAGCGTATTTGGTCCTAAAACAACTCCTTCAGCGTTTACTATTTTAAACCCAACAAATGACCCTAATGCGATAGTGCCCCCAAACTTCAATAACCTAAAGAGCACAACATACTGGAAAGCTTCCAAGAGTACGCAGGTTCTAAAATGAGCGAATTAGAATACGGTATGGATCCCCAGGGTAGGTTCAGATTCTATGGAATCTACTCAGCAAAAGTTGTGGATATAACAGATCCTCTTAAGCTCAACAGAATTCGAGTAAAGGTTCTACAGCCTACCGGAAATGAAATCACTACTTGGGCTCAGGCATGTCTACCAGTAACCTCTATAGCTAATCACCCAGATCATCAAGAGCATCTAGCCGCAGATATAGCTAACCTTTTAACTACAACGTCTACAGGGGTTGTAGGAGGAACCGGTGGTGGAACTGTCCCTGCTTTAACCGTTGTAGCGAAGTCAGGTGCAGGTACACTTAAACACCCACATAAAACAACAGCAAGTACTACGGAAAAGTGGAATGACGCTGTAGATGCGGGTACTACAGAGGAGCACACTCCTCACAGACTTTTGCCAAAAATTGGTCAGGTTGTCTGGGTTATGTTCATTGCCGGAGATCTTGAGTACCCTGTATGGATTGGAGTATCGTTGTGAGCTACATCTCATATCCTTTTACTCTTGATTCTATTGGAGTTGTAAAAACTACGGACTATACTCCAAAGATTTATTTGGACAGACTTCTAACTCTTTTATCTACAAATGTTGGGCAAAGACCCATGAATCCTGGATATGGAGTGGACCTAAAAACAGCGTTGTTTGAAAACGCTTACATTGTTGACGGTCCACAAAAAACAACCTTTAGCGCTGCAGTAAAAAGCGCCATAGAAACGGCTGTTAATAACTGGCTACCAGATATCTCTTTGGGAGACATCAAGGTGGGGCCTATTGGAGAAGACGGCATAGCAGCAATAGAGATTGTAGTTGTTTTGCCAAACAGCACTCAAGCAACCCTTTCCACAACAACAGCAATCTTTACCAATGACGGAACTATAACGAGGACAGCATAATGAGCGAAATCGCAATCGACTATACAGCTAGAGACTATGCAGCATTAAAGCAAGAGCTTATAAATCTTGTAAATCTTAATACTGGCAAGTCTTGGGATCCCACAGACAACTCGGATCTTGGTAACGTTTTGCTTGAATCGTTTGCTTATATGGGCGACATTATGTCTTATTACATTGATAGAGCTGCAAATGAAACCTCTGTTGATACAGCGGTAAAAACAGATACCCTTTTAGGGTTTGCATCCTTATTTGGTTATAAGCCATCTGGACCAACACCTGCTCAAGTGACGGTTCAATTTACCAATAATAACTCTACCTCTGTAGACCTTCCTATAGGAACCCAGGTTATGGCTCCTCTAACCTACGGTCCTTTTGCCCAGTGCTACTTTGAAACAACGCAAGCTTATGTGGCCGTTCAGTCAGGTCAATCCGTATCTATAACGGCTATAGAAGGAAAGACAGTAAATACAGATAAGCCAGACTATATTGATCCGGTATACCATAAACCACTTCCTGCAATTATTGGCACCTCAGATGGAACACCTAGCCAAAACATAACGATTCTAGACCTAGGCATTGTTGATAGTTCTCTTATTGTGTATGTGGGTCAGGGAGTATCTTTTTCTCCTTGGACGTATGTGTCTACTCTTATTGAGTACGGTCCAGAAGACCTAGTATTTACTACTTCACAAAATTCTGATGGAACGCTTACCGTTATCTTTGGTGATGGTGTAAATGGTTCGATCCCATCAGCTTCTCAGGTTATTAGCGCTATCTATAAGACCAGCGTTGGAATTTATGGAAACATTATCTCTAACGCTATCGCTGAAGTTTCTTTTATTCCAGGAAATGTAGACCCAGATGCTATTACATACTTTACGGCAACTAACCCATCCCCTGCAGTTGGTGGAGCCGATGCCGACAATACAAGCCAAATCAGGTCCAAGATTAAAGGTGCAATTGCAACACGTCGCAGAGCAGTTACCCTTGCAGACTATAATTACTTAACCGCTTTAGTTCCATTAGTTGGTCGAGCTAATTCTTCTGCTGGTGTATACACCTCAGTTAACGTCTACGTTCAATCTCAGTATGATGGAAGTGCTACTCCAGGACTTGTAAGTGGAGTGCCTACCCCAAACTGGACAGCCCTACAAACATCTGTAACAAGCTACTTGTCAGATAAAGTCCCTGTTGGGACAACAGTTAACGTACTTCCACCATCATATATCCCTGTTTATATAAATATAGCTGTGGTTGCAGAGCCGGCGCTTAAACAAAGTACTTTAAAGCTTGCTGTATACAAAGCATTGTTAGCCTCAGGAACGGGTCTGTTTTCCTATGACCAGGTATCTTTTGGAATGACAGTTCCTCTTTCTGCTTTATATGCTGCAGTATCAAATGTAACTGGTGTTGCTTCTGCAAACGTAGTTCAGTTATGCACAGATAATAGTAATACCGCTAGTACACTTGTTTTTAGTCCTAACCAGATCCCATACCTTCTACCAGCTAACCTAACCATTACGGTTTCTGGTGGAATTGCTCTATAAGAAAAGTAGGTAAAAATGGCAGCTACATTCCCATCGACCGTACGACAGCTCACCCCAAAGGTTGACGTACAGGATACGATCCTGGCAGATCACGTCAACTCATTACAGGATGAGGTTCGCGCTATTGAGACAGTGCTAGGCTCTACAGCTACTGCCAATAACGTTTTGGTCTCCAGCTATACCGGCACGTTTTCTCAGACTACTACCTGGGGAACTTTGGGAGATCGTCTTCTAAACATAGAAGCCGGTTTAATTAGTGGAACTGGTCAATCTGCATATGTGGGGCTAAATGGTGGGTCTCTTATTAGTCCTAACGTCGGGTCTGTTGGGTTAACTATTCAGGCTACATCTGGAAACTCTTACCAGCTGTTAATAACAAAATCCTCTTCCGGTACACTTGGGTTTAACGTTGATTCTACAGGTACTCCAAAGGTTGGAACTTACAACGTAGTTTACGTAAATAGCTCAGACTGGAACTCAATTCAAACAGCTTTATCATCAGCAACAGCTGCGGCAAATGCTGCTCAGGCCGCTGCAAATAGTGCTCTAAACCCTTTCCTTCTATCTGGAGTATAAGCATAAAAAATGGCAAAGTATAGTTCCGGTATCTATGGTGTTTCTAAGTATGGCGAAAAAGAAATCAGCCGTACCTACTATAACTCTGCCATTGCTTCCTGGGCCTATTCTTTAAATAGCGTATCTCTTTTATGGCAGTCTATTACGGCAGATCCTGCCGATCCGGTACCTACTCATTGGAGACTAGTTAGAAGCTTTAATGGAACTCCAGACAATCCTTTTGATGCGGACTTTATTGACGGAGACATTTTTGGGTTATTTAGAAACTCACATCTAGACGAAAACGTTGCCGACGATGTTCGTGAAGTAAACTACTCCATTTGGATTTTTAATGGCACAGGTTGGGTTTTCTGTGGAGATACTAATGTAGTTCTTATTCAGTATGCAGATACCTTTGAGCTAGTAGCTAAATGGCTACCAAAAGCATGGCTTAACTCAGATGATGGCGTTGGAGATGCTACCGGAGAGTATAACTATAATGATTTAACAAATACTCTTATTGGCTACTCTTTTATGTACGACAAGATAAAAGCTGAGATTGATCTTCTACAAAAGACACCATCTCAAAAGTATTTCCACCACAGCTTGCTACCAGCTCAGATGAGCCAGCTAGGATTTAGTTATGAGCCCGCTTTGGGAGACTCTTATCATAGATCTCTATACCAATCAGGAAATATTATTAACTCACTTAAAGGAACTGAACTGGGTATTAAAACCTACGTTACTGCCTTAACGCATTTAGGAAACACCATTGTTGTTGGCCACAATCTTATGCTTGACTATAATGATTCCTCTTTTGAAGAGTCTGTGGGTCGTTGGTCTGTAAGCTCGGGGTCTCTTGTACAGGGTCTTTATTCAACTTCTGCTACCGATTTAGGTACAGCTATTTCTGCTCCAGTCCCCCCTCTATATGACAAGGTTTCTCCATACCGCGCATTGGGTTACGCAAAGCTAACCCCAACACAAACAACCACAACCATGTCCTTGCCCGCGGCAACGTCTAACCCACTACTATATGGAATACCTGTAAAGAAAGATCTTAGTTATCTTTTTTCTGGTTGGGTGAGGCATCTTAATGCCCCCTCTACTATTTCAGCAGTAATTCAATGGTGGGATTATCTAGGAAATAACCTAGGCTCAACCGCTGCAAATACCCAGACCTCGCAGGCTGGTTGGACAGAATTTACAACAAAATCTGATTCTGGAAGAAATGGTCAGCAAGCTCCAGAGACTGCAGCGTATGCAACCATAACATTAACGATTACTAGAACTATTGGTAGCGTTCTTATTTTTGACCTCTTTCAATTTGCTGAGGCTGATCCTAGCCTTGAGTACGAAGATGCTCGTAGAGTTCGAGTATATCTTGAGGGGGAAAAGGAAAACATTATTCCCAACCCAAGCTTTGAACAAGGCGTAGGTGGTTGGGTTGCATCTGCAAATGGGTCCTTTGCTCAAGACCCAACAATCTATAACACAGCAGTTTATTCTGGTTCCTGTGTTGGTGAATTAACTATTCAAAGTGCACCTACAGGAAACATTCCTCAAGGATTAACTGCACTTCCGGGAGGCTATGTAAGTACGGACTGGTTCCCGGTTACTCCAGGACAAAACTATACCTTTAGCGTATATGCAAGTACGGAATACGAAGGTTTTGGTAGAGCAATCCCTAGAATTGAATTCTCAAATAGGGAGTCTGTAGAGAAGCAGACCTACACACTAAACGACTCTAATGGATACTATTATGAGACCGCATCCTATTTTGTAGATGGAACCGCAGTTGATATTAGCCCTTCAATTGTAACTTATGCAGTTAACCAAGCTGTTGCAACAAATTCTGGGACCACAGTAACATACACAACAACAGCTCCGCATAATCTTTCTGTAGGTGAATGCGTAAGTATTACCGGGTTATCTCCATCAACCTTTAACCTATCCGGTATCTTTATTGACTCTATTACCTCAAATACATTTACTATAACAACTGGTCAGCCTGCTCTACCCCCTACTTTTGCTGGAACACCTATTACCCCAATAACAGGTACAACGACTGCTTCTGGTTCTGGATTAGCAACTGTTGTTGATGGTTTAGTCACAGGGACCCCGCCTCAGTTCCCAGCTATTAGAGAGCGCATAAGCGTAAGCGCTATTGCCCCAGTCTATACTCGAGACTCTGGTATGCCTTTGGCAAAGGTATCCGTATACGCACCGGATGCAACTACAGACATGACATTTTGGTTAGACGCAGCATTATTTCAAGAGACGGCAAATCTTGATCAGTTCTTCTCTGGAGATGGAGCGATTGTTCCAACAAACCCAAATACACAGGCGTATTACGTTGGTACAGACTGTTTCTGGGAAACAAAGAACATCTATAACCTAATACAAAATCCAGGCTTTAATGACACCTCTAACTGGACAGTTTCTGGTGGAGCCTTGGTATTAAACACATCTACGACTAACTTTGCATCAGCTAGAACGGTAAACCCAGATCAAACATATGGTGGGGTATATCCAATAACATTTGGTCCGCTATTTGGAACATCTATGGGTCAGTTTAATTACAACCCATTTAGTTCTGGTGGATCTATAAGCACCACCGTTTATCTACCATCTCCTGCTTTAGGTGGTGAAGACTTTGTAGTATCAGCGTTTATTAGATCTGCAGAAGGAACTTATACTATAACAACTTCTGGAAATGGTGTTACTACAACAGACCATATGGAAGTTTATCAGCATGACCAATACCAGTGGATTAGAATCCACGCAATTCGTCAGCTAACTCCTGGGGAAACAAGCTTTAATTTAACGATCGCTATTGCACCCCCTGCAGGATTTGCGTATCAATTAGCCCCTACAAGCTTCTTCTGTATTGATGGTGTTCAAGCTGAATATGGCCGTATACCTAGTAAGCCTATTTATCCTGGTGATGGGGTTTCGTCTACGATAACAAACCCACTTACTAATACTGCAACTATGACCGTCGCTCAGACTCAGAGTGGTAATGGTGGAAGAAGCTCTTATATCTTTAACCGCATTGTTAAAACATCTAGACTTGCAGCGAACCTACCTTTGGTTATGCCATATGGATCTACGTGGTGCTTAAAACTTGGTGCGCCAGCGCAAAACTATCCAGACCTAACTGAGTCTCTAATTCCATCTGCATCCTTTGAAAAGGATCTTGGAACATGGGCATCAGTAAACTCAACGCTACAGCGTGTTATTTACCAAGGAACTTTATCTGGAGACTTCATCACTCATGGAGCCGCCTACTGTTTGGTTAAAACAGCAGGAAGCTCAGGATCAAAGACCTTTGGTATAACAAGTCCACAAGTTGACATTAATGGCGGGTACGGATATTATAGCTCAGTAGCCCTACGACCTGCAAATTCAGATTCTACAGGAACCTATACCCTTCGGGTAGATTTCTATAGCCCTACAGGATCAATCATTAAGGTTTATAGGGGCAACACCTCTGGCAATGTAAGCACTAATACCCTAGACTTTACGTCTGTGGGCGAGTCCTACATGGACGTAACAGACGCCTACCGTAGCCAAACCTTCAATATTACTCACACTGACCGTTGGGCTTATCTATCTAAGGTCTTCCCAGCTAACACCACTTTTGGCGCAGCTATGGCGGAGTTGACAGTTACCTTTACTCCAGCTACCTTTGCTTCTGATCAAGCCTTTCATATTGATAGGTGTGTATTTAGAGAGTAGGTTCGCATGACTACACTAGTAGTAATTTCACTAGCAGTAGCGTGCATTCTCACAGCTGTAGAAAGCTTATTTATATCCCTAGGCAAATGGCGGGGTTTATTTGCCCTTTTCATTTCCTTGCCTAGTTGCTTTCTAATGGAATGCCGTCTACTATTCATTCCCGTATATTCACTTGCCGCTACATTTCTAGGTTTGACAATGTCACTCCTTGTGGAGCAGGCTTTCACTGGCGTATCTGTTCGTCAAGCTAAAGGGCTACCAGAGCGCATCGAGAAGAGGTAATAATGCAAGCACCCAATTTAAATCCCTTCCTTTCCGGAATGGCTAGAGCAGTATGGATGGTCTACGCCACGGTAGGAAGGGTTATGTCAACTTCCGAAATGATGGAATCTAATTACATGAACGAAGGCCGGGACGCTATTCGTAATGCAATGAAAGAACTCCATAGACAAGGATACATCAATATCGAGCGGACTAATGACATCACAACTGGCCGCTGGACAACTACCCTGAGTTTTACAGAGGTCGGTAGGAATTATGTAGATCAGTTTAACTGGAATTACCAGCCTGTTCCACCGAGGCCTGAATTTCCGACTCTCGGGGAACCAGGCAATGTTAATACTATAATGATTAATAGCAATAGTAGATTAGAAGTACTACGTACTTCTAATCTTTCAGACGCGCAAGGCGCGCTGAAAGTAAGGGAGGCTGAAATGGCTTGGCCAATGCTGGATGGGGAAGAGGCTCCGAAGAAGAAAGTCCGCCACGTTCTTGAGACCGAAGATGACTCCGGCGCTATAGGCAAGGTTGTTGATAAACGCGAGATGCGGCGTATTAAGTACAAGAAGACCACCTTTGAAACTACTCCAGAGTACATGCGGCGTTTTGAGCGTCCTGAGTCTGAGTGGACTACAGAAGACATTATCGCGGAGTTCTATGATGGTGTACGCAAGGTAGCTAACGGAGCTCCGGCTCAGGTCAACGGTAAATCCTTACGTTCAATAATGAACAAATGGATCGGTGAAGGAGTTCCACGCACAGCCGTCTTAGAAGGCGTACGCCGGTTCTTTGCAGATCCACGTAACTTCCACGATGTTGGGGTTGGTCTTCCAATCTGGCGCCGGTTTGTTTCTTACTACCCAACCGTTCACGGACTTGCAGCAAAATCTGAAACAGAGTACGTTGATGACGACTTCCTGGCTCACCAGGAAAAGATGCTCAAGTTACTTGGGGGGGAATAATGTACGACCCACGCATGGAAGGGCCTCGAGTTCGTAACGGGGTTATCAAATCAGGTGTTCCGTTTAAGACGATGGGCTGGGAATTTGAAGACCTATACCAATCTGACTCAGTAGAGCAGGTCAAGGCTTGGGTGGATAACGTCGTCGCTGGAAAGGTCATTAAAGCCTCTGGAAGCCCCCTCTGCGGGGTTGGCCTAATGCTCCAGGGGAAACCAGGTCAGGGAAAGACCATGTTGGCTTCTGTAGCCCTCCAGAGCGTTATTCGGGGGATACTCAAAGATCCAGAACGCAAATTAGCTATCATGCCTACACGGATTGGGACGTTTATGGACTATCCCAAACTCCTACGGCTCCAAAAGGACATCATGGATGAGACCGATCAGGATGAAAAAGACATGCTTCGGTGGATCCGTAGCGGAATCTACGCTGACGGCCCAGAAGAGGATCAGACTCAAGTCTTTGTCCTAGATGACCTTGGAAAGGAATACCGCACTGCCTCAGGCTGGGCAGAGAACCAATTTGACGCATTACTGCGTTCACGTTTTAATTCTGGACTACCAACAATCGTAACGACAAACGTGCCGTTAAAAGATTGGGGTAGCGTTTATGGAGAACCAATGGGTAGCTTTGCCCATGAAGCTTTCATACCGCTTGATATAAAATCAGATAAGGGGGATCTACGTCTATGAAGAAAATGTCAGGTACAAAAATGTATGGATGGAAAACAGTTCAGTTCTTTTTATCAAACGATGAGGTTTGCGAAGTTCAGATCTCTCACGATAAGGACTTACGCTGTACCTGCAAAGGTTACATAGGACGTAAGAACTGCCGTCACATTAACTGGTGCAAGTCTCAGTTAAAGAACGGCGAATACCCAATTGAGATTACTAGCGATATCCCCCCTAGCCTTTTAGAAGAAGCTAAGACTAATCCAACTGCTTTTAGAAACATTGTACTCAAATATGGAAGGCCGCTGGCACTGTAAATATGAAGGGGGGCGATATTTCAAATGAGCGGCCATCACGGGTTGTAGTTACGCTTGACTGCATCCTTGATAGAAAGCCTTCAGTTAAAAAAGCTTTAGGCGGCCTAATTAGCATTCCAGACGAAGAGATTACCTATAGTCGACAATCTTTAGCTTACTTCTGGCATTTTTCTGAAAAAAATGAGTTCATTCTTGAACTTGCCGGTTTTGGGTATACACGAAAAGATATGAAGCAGGTTCAAGAAGATTTAGATAATCTGGGTACAAATCCTTTCAACTACTACAGCTCTTATCGAGTTGTGGCAGACCTTGTTGGTGAGTTACCATACCGACCTGAAGTAAAGCACGTTATAGATATACCAGAACGCGCATTACGATACGGAGCACGATTCTTAGATATGGGAAAAAATTAATGGCGAAAGATAACGAGTATCGGCTTTTATGTAAAGCCATAAAAGATCGTAATATTTCCCCCTTATTAGAGCGGGGTATAGACGACTCTTGGTTCTTTGTTGCGGAGAACCGTGAAGTATTTAACTTCCTTAAAAACCATTGGACTAAGTATAACGAAGTACCAACAGCC
>Ga0164296_1001341_pt1 | contig 26472 bp, 17 predicted proteins | sample GEODES057metaG_FD_113533 | JGI IMG/M metagenome (GOLD analysis project Ga0164296, IMG submission 113533) | Dystrophic lake water microbial communities from Trout Bog Lake, Wisconsin, USA - GEODES057 metaG | ecosystem: Environmental > Aquatic > Freshwater > Lake | place: USA: Trout Bog Lake...
AAAATACCTTTTAAATAACTATTTTTGTACACGCTTCTACAGCATTCGCTGCGTCCGTTCGCCAGCAGTTTAGGTGGTCAGTTTGCCACGGAATTGGGTGGTCAGTTTCTCCGAAATATACACCTTGGTCAAGCAATATGTCGAAATTTGAAACTATAGGCTTGCTTGTATGCTCAGCTTTATGGTAAAGGAAATGTTCAATGCCCCCGATTATTGATGTATTTGCAGCAATCCAGAAAGTCTCGTTATGTTTTTGTAAAAGGCGTTTATGCAATAGTTCTAAGGGCCAAACTATAAAGTCACCTATACCCGCCTTAGAAGAATTCTCCTTTAATTGGCTGGCGCCCCGATCCAGTTCCAATTGTAAACCTTGCGAGTTCCTGTTTTTAGTGGAGACCGTGCAATAAAGCTTATAATCCGTCCCACGGGTGTACCCAAAATTAGCCAGAATTTGTGCGGAGCTTTTAAATTTGGAATTGGCCCAATCCGGCACCTGAGCAAAAAGGTTTTTGCGGTTTCCGCGTTTGTCGCGGAAGGCTTTGAGTTCTATGCCCTTGTAGTCTGGTTGTTTAGAAGAATTAATGTTGATACCGAGCAGGGTTTCTAAGGTCCTACCAATGGCGGTATCTGCATTCAGTAGGGCGGGAATTGGTCCCTGTTTGCAAATGGCAACAAGTCGGGTTAACAATTCAGCAGAAACAGAATTTGCCCGGTTGTAGATTTCAAACGCAAGTTCTTTTAGAGGATTGGCAATTGGGCTATTAATTAATTTCTCGACATCAAGTCGGGTGATATTAACTAAGTAAAGCTCCCCTTCGAGCTCGATTATACTGATTATATCGTTAGGGGATGCGATGGCTGTTAATCCTTTAAACCAAATTCTGGGATCTCCTTTTTTTGTTTCTGGTCTATATAAAGATGCGCTAGATGGAATGATAAGGTTTTCGTTTAATAAATACGATTTTTTAATTACCTTTTTGTTAGTTCCTTGGCTTTGAACGCTAAAATCGTGAATGCCTTTTGTGAATAGGTAGTTTCGCACGGGTAATGTGGCATCCAAAATCGACTTTTTTAAACCGGTATTGGTAGGTTCAATAGCGGTGGCTTCTATATTAAACTTCGTCAGAAACGCTAGCCTAGCGGTTTCTATGTTAGTGAAGCTTCTCATTCCTATGCAAGGTGTTTTAATAATTCCACTGCAACGGCCCGGGCCATCAAAGGTGGTACCGCGTTTCCAACTAATGTATACTGGGGAACTTCGGTTTTCCGCTTATTTCCTCCAGTAGACCGCTTGCCTTGAAAGACAAAAGAGTCATCGAAAGATTGTAAGCGCGCCATTTCGCGAACAGTTAGGGCTCTGGGCATCGAATAATGTATATAATCGTCTGGCATGGTAAGTACTGTTGGGCTTTGACAATCAGGGCGAAGCACATTGTAATTTCTTTTATCCGACTCTAACCCCATTTCGGTTAGTTTATTTTTAGAATTGGAATAATCCCCTTGTTCGAGGATTACTTCTAAGCGTTTGATAACGTCTTCATTCTGTTTACTAGTTTTATGGTTTAGAAGTGGTGCTACTTTGTATTCCTGTGGTGTTTCCAATGCTTGCAAATCACGAACATAGAAAGGTTTTTTCAAATGTTTAAAGCGCCCATTCAAACGGCCCTTTTGTGACCATTCCGCGTAAGTGCTTCCTTTTGAGATAAGACTGCCATCAATTGCGCGCTTTTTAATTAGCTGTTTATACTTCGCAGATGAGTCATTATACTTATTTTCCAGATCTACTTCCTCGTAGTCAAGCTTTTCTTCATCGTTACCGATAAAATCGAGATCGTAAAGCGCTTCAAATACGGTGACTTTGTCCTTATTACTTACGGTAGCCGGTATTTTACTCACCATTTCTTGGTCTTTACGGCACCCTATGAATAAAACTCGTTCACGGTTTTGCGGCACGCCATAGTCGGAAGCTAGCGCCACGAAAGGTTCGTCGATCTTGTATAGTCTTATTTGGGCTAAAATTTCCTCGAAATGTTTCAGGCTATTAGCCTTTGCTGCAAATGGGCGAAGTCCTTTAACGCACTCATCAAACGAATATGCGTAAATTTCCAAAGATTGCATAATTGCATCAACTTCTTCCTTGTACTCTATTCCCGGATTGAGGTTACTAAATGCATTACTAATTTGTTCAATAATCGTTCCGGCTTCAATTGAGGTCAAGAAGTCATCGAACGAATTGGAAAATAAGTCGTCATGAACGTCGCAAAAAGCTTTTTCGTTGATCACTTTTTTGCGAATATATGCCAGCTCTTTACTTCTTTTCAGCAGGTTAAACCCATGGCGGATCGAATTAATGTTAGTGTCGGTCTTACTTGTTTTATAGTCTACAATTTTTGGGGTGAGTATTCGGAATTTATGTTCCAAGTTGACAATATATTTATCCCTTAGCCCCTCTATTTCGCTTTCCGTTCCAGTTTCGAATTGCAAGCGCAATAAGTAACAATCTAGTATCAGGTCGTTGCTCTTAAGTTGCTTTTTGAGCTGGGTTACATAGGAAATTAGTTGTTGGAACTCAGCTAAATCGATGATGGATCGGATTTCGGCCAGAATCATGTCTTTGATTTTTCCGCCTTCTTTAGTCAGGATTCCTTTAACATTTTCCATCACGAAGTATTTCGGACGGAGTTGGCGGATTACTTTTAAGTAATGGGAAAACAGGTCATCCTTCTTGTCAAACTTCTTTCGCTTGCCAGCTAAACTGAAACTCTGGCAAGGAGGGCCGCCACAAACTACGTCAATAGGTCTTCCTTTGACTTTTTGAATCAAGTTATCCAGAAAGTCTGGCTCCGTAATATCCTGTTTTAAAAACTCCATATCCAAGCCTAACTGGTAATTATAGCGAGCTATGTGAGTTAATTCGCAGTTCTCATTTATATCACTTGCTAATATGAAGTCGTAATGCCGATTGTCGACTTCGGCTTGTAAGAAGCCTTCGCTAAAACCTCCAGCACCAGCGAACAGGTCTATAAAACTAATACCTGTCTTGTTTTCATAGTATGAACTATTGTCAGGGACTAGCGAATATTCAACATTTTCCTTTCGGCTACTAACCAAGGATTGGATATGGGCCTTTATTTTCTTACTTGTAAAAGGAGCATTAGATGGATTTTCGACGAAGTTTTTCACTTGCGTCTTTAGGAAACTCAAGAATTTGTTAATTGTCTTATAATTTGGGTTGATAGGAAGCACTTCGAAATTCTTATCATCCCAATCCTTCCTGAGGGTTTTTTCCCCTGTTGCAATTTTGATCTTGATATTTTTTTCACTAATCACCAAATGAATTGATGACCAATCATTTTTGTTGGCTTTGTCAAGGCAATACTTAATACTTATCATAATGCGGACAGATTTTGGGATGCGGACAAATTTAAGTACAGACTTTCGAAAAAAAGTAGTTTTAACAAAATCCTTGGTATTTTACTATTATAAAAATCTCATAAAATGGTTTTTGAACCTTGTATGAAAGTTTAAAATAAAACTTATTTTTAACAAATTATCAATCGAACCAAGCTTTTTCTATTCTAAATATTAAGAACAATTCTTATATTAATCACGGACAGATTAGTTAAATAATTGTATGTAATAAAGTTGAAACATTAATCGGAATTGGTTGAAATTGTTCGTTTACATTACTTTAACTATAAATACAGTTGTCAAATTAATCTGATACTCTCAGCAGGGGGAAACAGTAATTCAAAGTTTTCTGGATCTATTTTGAAGAGATAGCCATGATCTCTAGATTTATTTTCATTTAATTTCTGTGATAAGGTATAATCTATTGTAACGATTCCGAGTTCGATTAATGTGGGTAAGTTTGAAGAAATAGGAGATCCTGTTTTTTCAATCTCCACATAATGAAATTGTTCATCCCCGTCTTTTTTTAAAGTTATTGCTTTCACCCAAAATGTTTTATTATGTTTTAGTTCTAATTGTTTTTTAAGGTTGTTAAGATTCCAATTTACAACTTTCATTTCTCCCAATTCTGATTTGTGTATACTCTCAATTGATTCTGCAATTTCATCTATTTTTAAAAATAGCCCTTGATTATTTGGCTTGTTGTTATTGGTACAATATAATTGAAGCCTATTTGTTTCTTTATCCAAATAGCCATATTTTCTTAAAATGTCAACACCAGATTTACAGACGCTATTTTCCCAATTTGGAACTTGTGAAAATAATGTTGCTCTGGTAGTTGGCCTGTTATTTAAACCAGAAATTCGTTTTGCTTTAATCTCTATCCCTCGATAATCTGGAGCACGATTTGAATTAGCATTTATTTCCAGAAGGGTTTCTAAGGTCATGCCAACTCCTGTGGCGCCATTGCGTAAAGATTTCACAAAACCTAATTCTGCAATTTTTTTTAATTTTTCAATTAATTCTATTTCTGATGGATCTGTGTCAGGTTGTATTTTATTTAGCGTCCGTTCCAATGGTGAGCCGATCACAAAAGCAAGATTATTATTGTCTGATTTTTGTAGAATTCGGGGATCATTTGCATTGAATAGATAAAAGCTTTTATCTAAAACAAAAAAAACTAATAAATGTCCTGACTTTGCAAATTCGCTCAAGTTTGGTATCCAAAATTGAGCTGTCACTTGTTTTGTTGAAGTCTGAAATAAAAATATCGTAGAGGGAGCTATGCCCTTATCGGTGATTAGGTTTAAATTTAGTTTATCGTTAGAAACTTTGCTTTTTATAGCGAAGTTATAGATGTTGTTCTTAGCAAAAAAAAATCGCAACGAGGCATTTGCATCGATCTTTGAATTTTCAAAGTCTTTTTCAGCTAATTCAAAATAGCCAGTTTCGATTCCAAGTGATGCAAATAGTTTAATCACATTTTTTTTTAACAAATCAGAATCTAATTTCATATTATCCAGCGTTAATTTTTATATCGATCTCAATTTGTTTTTTGAGCCTTAATGAAAAATTGCTCTTGAGGAAGTAACGAAAAGCAAATTATATTTTGTTCAACTAGTTTGCAAATACTTCCAGCTTTTTAGTTTTTCGAGATATTACTTTTATTCGAAAATGATAAACGATTGTCGCCAATTTTGAATTTTCAAGCTTTTTAGAAATGCTAATTTAAGTCATGGTAAAGCTTCTACAATACTCGAACTTTTAGGAATCATATATTGTCTCGCTTCCTTTGTAGAGGACTTTATGGGATTTTAGCGAATCAAAAATGTTTTTTGATCTTTTTATCCTTTTTATAGTTTATTATAACAATTTTGGCAGTTATGTGCTTTTATATTTGAACTTTCATTTTATTTAAGATACCGGAAGTATATTTTTTTCAATTTTTAAAAGGTTTTGAGGTGAAACTAGTTTTTTACCTTTATTTAAATGCCTTTCGGCTTTTTCAGCTATAGCCATTTATTGAGTTTTGAAAAATAATCAATAAAATTGGTATGCCAGTGAAAAACTTATTTATTTAATAAATATAGTATCTATAACCCTTGAAGTTTTTATTATTCTTCGTCTTCTTCATCTTTACCTATCAATTCCGGTAAAATTAATCGGGTCTCTGCTTCTGTCAGCAATTCTACACTTCTCAATTTACGCTGAATAGCTTTTGTTCTTTTCCCCATGACATCATCCAATTGGTCAAGACCAGTTTGAATATTCTTTTGTGCTTTTTGCATTAAACCACCAAAGTTTTCAAATTCTTGTTTTACTGCGCCTAATATTTTCCATACTTCGCTGCTTCTTTTCTGGATCGCTAAGGTCTTAAAACCCATTTGAAGGCTGTTTAAAATAGCAGCTAATGTGGTTGGCCCAGTGACAATTATTTTATAATTACGCTGTAATTCTTCTAGTAAGCTGGCTTTTCGTACTACTTCAGCATATATTCCTTCAAATGGAAGGAACATAATGCCGAAGTCTGTAGTATGGGGCGGTGCAAGATACTTTTCACTTATATCTTTTGCCATTTTTTTGATAGTGATTTCCATGTTCTTCTGAGCCGCTTCAATTTGCGTAATCTCTCCCATATCGTAGGCCGTTTGTAATTGCTCATATACATCTTTAGGGAACTTGGCATCAATGGGTAACCAAACCGGGTTATCATTGGTATCTCGGCCAGGAAGTTTGATTGCAAATTCGACTATATCACTACTGCTTGGTTTGGTTCTTACGTTCGCTTCATATTGTTCCGGAGCCAATATTTGCTCTAGTAGCATGGCGAGTTGAACTTCACCAATACCACCACGCATTTTTACGTTGCTTAATACTTTTTTCAATCCACCCACATCTTGTGCGAGGGTTTGCATTTCACCAAGACCCCTTTGAACTTCGATTAATTGTTTCCCGACTGTTTCAAAACTTTGTCCTAACCGGTCGCTGAGTGTCTTTTCTAATTTTTCTTCTACTGTTTCTCTGATTTTCTCCAGTTTAGTTTCGGTGCCTTTAACCAAATCATTTTGCTTTTCCTCCATTAGTTTAAACTTATCCTTTTGTAATTCATTGAAAGATTTAACGTTTTGATCAAATGATTCTTGAAAAGCTTTAAAACTATTTTGGTTTTTATCAATAAGCGCTGATATCTTTTGCTCTAATGTCTGATTAAGCTTTTCAAGTGTAGCGGTATTTTGACTGGTCATCGTCTTTACGGCATCCATTATTTCAGTTCGGAAGTCACCGATAGCTTTGTTGAGTTCAGCGCGGTTAATAGTTGCGTTGGCTGTATTTTCTTCTCTATTTAAACGAAAATCTTCTTTTAGGCTTCCTTCTATTTTTGTGAGCGTCAGTTGTAATTCTACGATCTTGGCCTGAAGAAGCGGAATATTATTATCGCCGGTTTTACGATATTTAATTATTAATGCTATAGCTGCTAACAGTAGTACTACAATCGCTATTAAAATGCTTATTTCCATTGTGTTATTGTTTTTTATTTAGAAAAATGGTTTTCAATCATTGTTGAATTTATTGAGCTAATTTTTTTAGGGTCTTCAAAACTTCTTTTTTGTCAAGATGTAAACAGGATTCAATAACATAGAGCTTTTCGGCATGAGTTACATTTGCTTTATCCTCAATCGCTCTGATGTGTTTCAATACCATCTTTTGTTGATTTTCGTTGCCAATTAGGGATAGGACTTTTAACATCAACCAAGGACCGAGTTCGTAATAGAAATATCCATCCAGATGTTTTTTTAATACATCCTCCTTTTTCTCAGTTTTACTGATACCTTTTATAATCTGGTTTAAGCGATCCATCGTTTCTTTAAACGCAGCAAGTGCATCGGTCATGGACGGTATTGCATTTCCTCCAGTATAGGTATAAAACAAATCTGCTATTCCTTCTGATCTGAACCGCAAGATACATTGGTTGATCAGCGAATAACTATCTCGATACTTTCCACAACGTGCAATGATATCATCGTAAAAGTGTATAATTTCGTGCTCAAAAACAGTCAGTGAATGATCTGACAAAGGCTGATTTTTGTACAAAAACGCAAGATTTCTGAAAAAAAAATTTCGGTGGACAAAAAAAATGTAACACCCTTTTTTTATTCTATTTGAATACTTGTCTTTGTATAAATAGGAGGCAATTGACATATCGTCGGGTATCAGGAGACCCAAATTATCAATCGGAATTTGTAATGAATTGTAAGGTATTTTCTTAAATAGGGGCCAGGTATTTACTACCGCCTTGAGGAAGTAGTCTTTAAAGTGTTCCTCAATGCGATTGTACCAGGCAATGTTTTCTGGATGGTAAAAAGGGTGTTCTTCGTAATCCGGGTCATCAGCAAAGACCGTTTTAAATCCAGGAGTATCCTCAAACCATTCAAGCTCCAAATCGCTATGTTCGTCCAACGGATTACAAGTAAGATAAGATGTTATTTTAAGCTGATTGAGCTCGTTTTGGGATGGTTTTATTTCGTATGTTGCTAAGTTAGTGTTTGTCATTTGGGCTAATTATTAAGTTCGTTTAGTCAATTAGAGATTGGATTACTACTGGATCTTGATTTCATTTTCAAAACTATAGCTGTGGTTGAAATTTTATTTCAAAATCTTTCAGATGCATTTTTTTAATTATTCAGTTAATACGTCATTCGGTTTTATATAGATAGCTGGCGGAAATTCTCCAAATAAATAAAGCATCACATTGCATAACCATATTTGGAAATTATAATTATTCCCTTTTAAACGGCTCAGATTATAATAGGCCCCGGTATTGGTTCCATCTTCCGAAATAAAAACAATGGCGTCAAAGTCCGCTTTTTCGGTGAGAGATATCTCAAAAGATACATTGTCGCTTTCGTTGGCATAGTAGTTTAGTAGGGTGTCAGCGCCTGCTACCATTTCTAGTTCTGCTTTGGCACCAGGAAAATATGGCAAATCAACATACCATTGCCCGGTCGGTTCTTTGTAAAATTTGAGATTTCTAATCATGATTTTTATTTGGTAAAGTGTTATCATTAAAAAATTGCATTGCTTTTCGGAAAGATTTGGTTTTTTCGTTCATCGCATTTATCATAAAATGCATGCCTTTCTGATTATGCTCCCAATTCAATGAGTTTGCCGAATCGATACCTAAACCGCCTGCTTCTGAAAAAGAATCCATATTGGCGCCAAAAAACTGAAATTCCCATCCCTGATTGGTCAAATTGGTAATTAGTTCCTTAATCTGGGATTTGTTGTAGTTTTTACTGGCATTTTCATAGCCATCGGTAATGATGAAAACAAGGACCTGGACCGGAGGTGAAATCTCGCCAGCATTTGGATTTTGGTATTGGAATAAATTTAGGGTAATTCCGATGGCGTCAAGTAATGCTGTTAATCCTTCCGGCCGATACGCATGAGCCCATAAAGGTTCAACCTGATTAATCGGTTGACGAGCAATCGAATTGGTTATTTCATGATTGAACTGTATCAGTGAGAAATGACAGGATCCTTCTATTGTTTTTTGATTTTCTAAAAAGACATTTAAACCTTTAATAGTTTCCTCGGCCAAAGGCGACATCGATCCTGACTTATCGAGGATACAAATGATTTCTTGGTGCTTTTCCTTTTTCATAATGTTTTAGATTATGATTCAAAGGTGAATTAGTTCGACCTAGATAACTAATCTCTACAAGCTTGTAATCAAGAAAATTCCCAACTTATCAATTCTTTCGGTAGAAGTATTTGCTTTTTGCCGCCGCGGGTTCCGGTAATCAGGTAGTTTTGTAACATTTCATTATCCGCAATTATTAATGAGAATGCATTTTTAATTTTACTGATTTTTTCATTGATCGAATTCGTCCAGGGATCTATTAAGTCGTCGATACTATCCTGAATTTCTTTTTTGTTGCCTCGATTGGAAATTTTTGAATAAATGGATAAAAGCTCATTCTTGTAATTGCCCAATTCAGGAAGGGTTAACCCTTCATTATGTCGCAGAAAAAACAGGTAAAGGGCTTTGGGTAGCCGGTTCATTTTAACTTCAAGATTATTAAAGTCTGTTAGAATTATACGAGCATGCTGGTCAACTAATAATCTGCTCGGCTGTTTTTTGATACTAAAATTTTCCCAATAGGCTATTATTTTTTGTATTTCCGTCTTTTTTTCCTTTGGTAAAAAAGTGCCCAAATGATGCAACAATAGAACTAAACTATTAAGAAAAGCGGAATTGTCGCTGAGTTGCTCATTTGCTTCAAGTTTTGAAATAAGTTCATCTGAACTGAAACTAATCTCTTCGACCAGTTTTTCTTTATCAAATATAAATTTTGATTTTTTTGAGAGTTGCCAATGGTCCTGCTCTGGAAAGACTTTGTTATAATTTGAAAAAATGGATGCCCGTAAAGACTTTTTCTCGGAATTGGATTGGATATCCCATAATTTTCTAAATCCTTGTAGGAAAAACTCTTCTACCGTATTCTTTTCAGGTTGATAGCAAGCCAAAATTTGAAGTGGTTGATCCTTTAACCTACTAATATGGGTGGTGTAGAGTAAAAATGCTTTCCCTTCCAACTCTTGCAAGATCGGATTGGTCTTTAATTGGTTGACCAAAATATGGGTAGGTTCTTTTAAGGTGGTTAATATTTCCTCAAATATAGGATTATGAAGAATCGGGTACTGATATTTTACATAGTCCGTGACAGAATCCCAGTTTGGGGACAGATCATTATACAATGGCAAATAGACCATTTCACATCCTTGCCATTCGTGCCAAAATTGCATTCGCGGTACATGCGTCTTAATATGTGCATGAAGCTCGCTGCAGTATTCCGTTTCTACGTAAAAAACAGTAGGCATTGATTTTTAGATATCGTTTTATTAATAATTTAAAATAGGGTCTTACAAACTAAATACCCAATTTAAATATCAAAACTTTTATAAATAATTACTAATGTATCTCTGAATCAATATAGGCTAAGTCTGCCATATAAAAATTATCCTCAAAATTATTCCCAAACAGTAGCACCTACTGGCCATCAAATCAAGCCATTTTTCGATAAAAGTAATTAATGCATATGCGCTATACTTCTATAAGTTGATTTTCTGCTTTAGTCACCATGCTTTCTAAGCTGTTAATTAAGGCAAGAGAAGGTTTATTGTTAAATATTCCGGTATTGCTATCGCTTCGAACACCGCGTAAAAACAAATAGATTACTCCCCCGAAATTTTTTTCATAATCAAAATTCTTAATTCTGCTTTTAAGATATTTTTTGATGGCAAGCGTATAGATCAAATATTGCAAATGGTAATTATGTTCGCTCATCGCATTGGCAATTGCCTCCGGTGAGTAGTCATTAAGAGAATTTCCTAGAAAATTTGATTTCCAGTCTAAAACGTAATATTTTCCATCATGCTCAAAAAACAAATCAATCTTGCCATTCATAATACCCTCTGATTCATGCGGTCCTTGAATATGGATTTGCATTTTTTCGTTTGCCAGGTTTGCCAGATTATTTGGGTTAAAAAGCGGTACATTAAAATCAAACTCAAATTCATGGATGCATTTTTCTCTGAAGATCGATGATAATTTGATGGAGGTACCCTCTATTTGTATTGGCGCTTCCAATACATATTGGATCATTTCATAAAGTTTCGGTTGGTATACTGCGGCTTGCCCTGGATAAAATCTCGTAACGGCCTCTGCAATAACCTGTTTCCATCTGCTGCTATTATTAAAATGTATTCTTTCTAATATATAGTGAAGCATATTGCCGGTTTTTTGTCCTTTTGCTAGCTGTTTAAAAGTAAACAGATCATATTCATTATCTGGTTCCCCCGATAGTGGTTTTACCTGATATTCGTGTTTGGCTGCTAATCTGGTGTAACTTAATTTTGCCCAGTTAGATTGTGAAATATTGAAATGATCAAGTTTTGCTGTTGTAGATGGTTTCCATTCAACCGCTTTACTATAGAAATAGCCATCAGGTAGAGTAGGAGGGGTAATAAATTCTATTAAGGGCGACTCTACAGCGAGAATGCTAGTTAAAAAGACCGATAAGCTAGAATTGTTATAATTATAACGTCCGGTGTTACTGGTATTTTTAAAAATAAAGCATTTGTAGACAGCCCTTGATAAGGCAACATACAATAATCGCCTATTTTCTTGTTCTAGCTGCTCAGTCAACCATTCCTTATGACTTTCTAAAAGTGAAGCCTTGGATGCGCATACATAATCTCCAGAGTCTTTATGCCTGAAACTCACAAAATCAAAATCATTGATTGGTAATAAATCTAGAAAGGGAGCAAAAACTATATTATATTCTAGCCCTTTACTTTTATGAATAGTGACAATTTTTACCGATTCTTCGTCGCTTTCAATTCGCTGTTCAAACTCATCGCCCTCGTTTTCGGTGCCGTCAATGGCTCTTTTTAACCAGCTAATCAGTTCTGCTGGAGAAAGTTGTTTATTGCTTTGTACCTTATGGAGCATTTCAACAAGCTGAAAAAAGTTGGCAATTATTCTTTCTCCGGCTTCTACTTTATTTACAAGAAGTACTTTTTTGATAGAAAAATCGGCAATGAAGGTCATTATTGCATTATAAACGCCGTCGGTTTCCCAGGTAATTCTATATTTCCGAAAAAGTCCAATAATTAATTCATCGTCAAGCGATAAAATTTCAGGAACCTGAAAACCTGTTAATGGAGACAATAAAGATTTATGAATATTACCAGGGGTAGTTTCTAGCATTGCTTCCAATAGGTACAATACATAGGCAGCTTCTTCTGATTTTAGTATTTTGGTGTCATCGATCGTAATTGCAGGAATACCATATTTTGCAAGAGTTGATTTTATCGATTTACCTTCATTTTGGGTTCGGACTAGAATACCAATATCAGAGGGCCTTATTTTTCGGTTTTTTTCGCCGTCGGTAATTAAAAAATCGTCGCTTTCTAACAATTGCCCAAGCTGTGCAGCGACGGCTTGGCAAATGCTTTTTTTATTGCTCAGTTCAAAAATGGTTATTGGGCAAACTGCCTCCCGGTTTATAGTTAATTCGGGAATTGTTCTAGATTCGGGGTAACCTACGGGATGATACTTTATAGCCTCAGGTTGGTCTTGGAAATAAAAGATATCAAAGTCTGGCTTTGGGAGAAAAAATGCATTCATGGCGTTTATAAACCGCTCTGTTGAACGATAATTCTCATTCATGCTATATAGATTTTGTGCGTTTCTGCAGGCCTTAAAATAAGTAATAATGTCGGCTTTTCGCCATGCATAAATAGACTGTTTTGGATCACCGATATAAAACAAAATCGTGTCGTTGCCAAACGCTTGCTGGAATATTTCATATTGTAAACGATCTGTGTCCTGAAATTCGTCAATAAACACCGCCTTGTATTTTTTGGCGAGTGCTTGAGAAACTCTTTTATTTTCAGTGATCACGAGTGCATGGTGCAGCTTTAAGATCATATCGTCAAACGACAACAAATTGTTTCGAAGTTTAAAGTCCTGTACATTTTTGGTGATTTCGCTGATGGCGCTACATTGCAACAGGGTGATAACCTCTTGAATTTTTCCTTTTATTTGTTCTGCGATTTTTATACAGGGTTCTAAGCCTTCTAAAAGATCTCCAAATAAACTCTTCACATAATTTGAACCCCTTTTATCCCAAACTTGATTTAAAAAAGCTGGAGGGTCACTCAAAAGTGGTAGAAATGATGTTTTGGCATGATGATTACTTTGGCAAAGTATTTCTAATTGATTAATATTTGCCTCGATTTTGCCGTTTAAAGCCTGCCGCAATATGTTTTCTTTATCGGCCAAAGCTTGTATTTCTAGTGCGAACTGTTGATATTGTTCGTCGGTTATTTGGTATTCTTTGTTTTTTTCGAAAAACAGAAACCGTTTGCCATCTATATGATTTTGCGCAGCGCTAATAATGGTTTTTCTGGAAAGACCTTCAGCAACTAGTTGCCCCAATAAATCTGCTGGAATAGTAGTGACGTTTTTACGCCAAAATTCATTTACATGCTCTTCAATTATTGATAGGGTTTCTTGTAAGGTTTCAGCCCCAAGAAGTTGATCGGTTTCAAAGGCAAATTCTGTAAGTGTTTGCTGACAAAAACTATGGATAGTTAAAACAGATGTTTCATCTAAAAATAGAACTGCTTCGTTTAGCAGATCTTTTACTTTCTCATGGCCATAGTTTAAAATGGACGCGTCGACGATAGATTTTATTGTAGAATCTTTTATTTCATCTCCGCAACTTGCTTTGTAAGCTAGCTTTACAAAAAAGCGAATTCGGCTTTCTAATTCCGCAACTGCTGCTTTTGTGAAAGTAACCATCAAGATTTCTTTTATCTTGATTTGTTTTTCCAAAATTAGGCGTAGCGCTAAGATTCCGATCGAATAGGTCTTACCGGTACCGGCGCTAGCTTCGATCAAATTGCTACCTTCTAGGCTTACCGAACTTGCTTTAAAGTCAATCATATTGCAAATAAATTAATTGTGATAATTAGGGAGTACTTCTGCCACTACGGATAAAATTGTGCCACCATATTCTTTGTATTGCTCAAAGCTTTCTTCAGCTGTAAAAAAGCCATTATTGTACTCTCTCATGATATATTTATCCTCACATGGAAATTTGCCGTTGTCAAGCTTTTCATTTACCTTTTTCGTAAACCGTTCAAAATCAAGTGTATTTATATCGCTAGGTTTAATTTGAAATTCGGGATCAAAGCAAATAATTTTTTCATGCCCGGCCCTATATATTCCCAGTAAGTTTTCTAAAATTATTTTAGCTCTTTTTTCCGAAATTGGTGATCCATAAAATATTTTGTTTTTCTCTGATGATACAAACGATAATTGAATTTCAGCTCCTGCCGCTCTTGCAAAGACGTAGCGAATAGCGGCATCGACCAGATATTTGTTATCATTCTTTTTCGAAAAAGAAACAAAAATTAAGTTGTCGCCAAATATACTGTTCAAGGTTCCGCTAATAATGGTTTCCCCTATTTCCAGACTGAGCGTAATTTCTCTTTCTGGTTGTCCGTTGCAACATTTTTCAAAGAGAGCTTTTACCGGTACGATAGCTATTCGGGTATTTTCCAGAGTTACCTTACCCATGTTTTTTAAAGGAAGTTCACCGGTTTTTGCCATTTTATCGACCATCAACTCAATCTGTTCTTCGTCTTTGCTTAAAAGTATATTTTTAAGCTTCCACTTTTGTAAATTGTCTAATTCAAAAATTTCCGTTTCCTCAACTAAGATTTGCTCATCTTGATAATAGATGCCCAGCACGTCGTTGTAATAACCCTTAAATGGATTTTTTAAAAAGCTAATCAGTGACGCTAAAGACACTTGCTGATATGAATTTGAGTGTGCTTGCTTGGGAACGTCTCTAATCAAATTAATATTTGATGACTGCTCATTGAAATAAGAGAATAAGCGGTTGTCTGAGGAATTATATTTGGGACTAAAACTATTTAATGGGTGAATGACGGTAAGTAGTTGACGCGCTGTTTGTTCATCTTCGCAACGGACGATAATATAATCTATCAGCTCATCAACCAATATTGAAGGAGGTATTGCTGAATTATCTTTGGTGCTTTGACCAATATAACTGAGGTATAGATGTTCCTGCGCCGAAAGTAGCGTTTCCAGAAAAAGATGTTTGTCATTTTCTTTTATATTTCGATCACCTTTTCTTTTTTCGGCTTCTATTTTGCTGAAACTATGAATAGGATTTTTTCTTGGAAATTTATCGAAGTTCAATCCCAGGACGGCTACAATTTTTGATGGTATGCTCCGCATCGGTATTAGAGAACAAAAGGTAATTCCACCCATGGCAAAAGAGCCGGAACTGGTAATTTCCGAAAACGAGTGAACAAAGTCATGACGGAATACCTTAAATGAAACTTTTTCCGGTACCAGCGTATTGAGAGCGTTTAACTTTTCTAATTGCTCAACGAACTCATTATAATCCTCATCAGGGTCTTCTGTTGGCTCGTAAACCAAGTCTGAAACTAAGCGTTCGGTATAGGTCACCCAATCTGATAATGACTTAGTATACTCCCGAGCTTTCAAACTGTCAATAAGCACGTCAACGAAATGGCAGAACCGGATCATTTCCAAAGAACTTGCTCCTTCAATGCGGTCTAATGGATATAAAGTAGTATCCTCTAACGAATAAGCGGGTTCTCCACTCATGCAAATTCCGTAAATAATTCTTTTTATCCCGTATGACCAGCTGACATATCTTGTGTCATCATGCAGTTCCCCCTCGATACCAAACCTGATATTAGCTTGAATGACAATTTTTCTGATCATGTTAAGGTCAGTTATTTTAAACCTATTCCTGATGTAGGAATGATCCAGTAACTGAAGTACAGCTTCTGATGTGAAGTTGTCTTTATCGAGCACAAGTATTGATTTAATTGCGCTGATCAAGCTGTCACCAGAAACGATGCTTTCATCAGCAATAGCATAGGGGAACTTGTAGGGTGCATTATTAAAGACGGCTTTTATATAGGGTGCATAACTGTCGATATCGGGTACCATTACTATGATATCTCTGGCGGAGATGCTCGTTTCTTTGGTCTGGACAATGTGAACTAAAAAGTTATAGAGCGCTTCAACCTCGCGAGCAATAGTATAACAGCTGTTGATCGAAATAGAGCCATCCAATAATTCACTTTTAGCAATGGGATCGCGCTCAGTGTGATTTTTATTCAAGAAAATATCATGTTGAATTTTTTGAAGTAGCGAAGCCTTACCAGGCTCAACCGGTTGAACTTCCTGGTAGGCATTGATAAACTCTTCAATTCTAAAAAATATATTGAAAGTATCTTGTGTAATTCGTCCCCAATTTAGCAATAGCTGATTACCAGGTGTTAAATGTTCAACACTATATCCTTTGTTTTTTAGTATGGCAATTTGCTTTTCATTCTTGTCCTCAAAAAAATACACGCAGGGTGCTGGATTTAGCAAGTAAAAGAATACATCAATGATTTTTGATAGTTCATACATCACCTGCAAGTGATAATTGGTGATAATCGAGAGACCGAAAATATGAATTGAAGGGAATCTATGTTGCAATAGTTTGCATTGCGCTGGATTTTGCAATTCGTTTAGAATATAGTCAGATACTTTGGTTTTATCGGGTAGTGCGTTTACTGATAAAATACAAGCTCTAATCCACAGATACATTTGCCAATCAACATTATCGGTTACTTCAATTGAACTTAAGTTCCATTTGCTGATCATTTCTGGGCGGTAAATCTGATACTGGTCAAAAAGGTCAGCCGTTGCTTTGGCTAATGAAAATCGTTTGATTTCACGATCTGGTTCATCATTATCGTAATACGATGAAACCGACGGGTATTGATGAATAAATTCATATTCACCCAAAATTTTAAAAAGAAGCCAGGTAAGGTGGTCTTTGTTTAATACTTCGCGAAAGCGGCCGCCAAGTAGAAAAAAAATCTGATTGATAATATCATTGGGTTGTTTGAATCTTATATTGGCTGTTATACCTAGTTTGCCAGCGAGCACAATCTTGAGCCAGTTATTCATACCGGTAGTCTGCGTAACCACATTAAACGGAACGAAGATGTCATGTTCTTTATTTAACGATGTTGAAAGCTTACCGGCAAGATTTTCAAGAGAATTAGATACGTTTAATTGAAGACTCATAGGAATTTATTTAGATGATTGGTTTAACTCAAAGAAGCGGTCCTGAATGCCGGATGCTCTATTGACCTTTGAGGCAGATGCTGCTAATATCATTTCTGCCGAACCCTGAAGAATTACCTTCTGACGGGCCCTGGTTACCGCAGTGTATAGCAGCTCGCAGGTCAAAAGGCGTTCTCCACCTTTTTCAGGGAGCTGCACGAGGACCTGTTCGTATTCGGAACCTTGACTCTTGTGTATGGTCATTGCAAATACGGTTTCTGTGTCCGGAATAAAACCAGGGAGAACGGATTTTAGTCCATGTTCACTATCTTCAAACCAAGCCCGACAGACTCCCTGGGCATCTCTGCGAATTATGCCCACATCGCCATTAAAAAGGTTTAATGAATAATTGTTTTTAGTAACAATGACAGGCCTGTTATGGTAAAACTCGGAATCTACAACAATCAGTTTCTTTGTGCTTAGGATATCTTCTATTCTTCTATTCGTTTGGTAAACCCCTTGATTGCCTTCTCTCACTGCACATAAAACGCGAATTTTATTAAGCTTCTGAATAGCGGTTTTTATATCTTGTTCCCGAATATAGTCTTCATACTGTTCCGCAAATAATTGAAAAATCGACTTTTCATAAAAGGTGTCAATAGTTATTTGATCTTCCTGCTTTTGCTGAATAAACTGCTCGATCACTTTGGTTTGGTTATTCAAAATTGCTTTGCTAAACCGACCTATTCCTTTTTCACTTGAAAATCGATGGCTATATTTTAATTCAATGACGTGTTCGCCCATCGGTTGATTGATCCCGTCGCTGATATAGTCAGCAGCAATACTTTTCGGTTCGTTGTCAATAATACCATTAATAAAAGATGCTCTTTTAGATGATATTAAGTTCATTTCTGATTGCGTTTGACAAAGATCACCAAAAAGGCTACCTGCTTCGACGGAGGCTAGCTGATCTTTGTCACCAAGAATGATAATTTTAGTATTAGGTCCGATGGCATCTAATAATTTTGAAAATAGCGCAAGATCGATCATCGATCCCTCATCAATAATTACTACATCAAAGGGTAATGGGTTATCTTTATTAAACCGGAAGTAAGGGGAATCATGTATATATTTTAGCAATCGGTAAATCGTAACTGGCGTGATAGAGCTGAATCTATCCTGAATATTCTGATTAACTTGTAAGCTCGAAGCTTTGATAGATTCCCCCATTCGAACTGCCGCTTTTCCGGTTGGAGCGGCAAGTGCAACTTTGAGGTCTTTATTTTCGGTAAATAAAACTGCTAATAGTTTGGCCACCGTTGTCGTTTTACCGGTACCAGGTCCCCCGGTTATAATATTAAAGCTGTTCAATAGCGCCGAGATCACGGCTACAAATTGCCAGTCCGTATAGGCCGAATTCTCTTGGTCTGCGATTTGCTGGATCGGAAAAAAACTTCGAATAATCTCCTTTTTTTTAGTGAGCTGTTCCATGCGTTTTTCGAAAGAGAGCAAATCATCATCTAAAAACTTGCCGATGCGTGCTAAAATCGAAGTCTCATATTTAAAGTATCGCTGTAGATAAATTTTAGATTTATGGACGATAAACGGATGATTTGTATCCTCATTTGTGCCGATCAGCGGATTTTTTGCAACATTAAGTTTAGCATTCGTATGGAGTTCAATATAATGCGGAGGCAGTAATTGCCGCAGTGCTTCCGTATCATTTAAATCAAAACAAATACTGCCTTCGTTTAATTTTTTTGATACCAGGTAAGCAAATGGTTTAAGTTCTTCGTTATCGAAAAACTCCGCAAATTGCTGATGAACATCGTTAATAGTGTGCATATTTTAAAACGCTAGGAATTGAATAGTGGTTGAAAAGCTACTAGCCTCCATGGGTAGGTTAGTAAGTGAAAAGTCGTGATTTCTGATTATTAATTGGGGCTCGTTTTTATGTTCTGGATGTTCCTAAAATAAATAAAACTTTTTGATCGGATTACTGCATTTGCCACAAATTTTGATTTCAACATTCACGTTGGCATTTTGTAGTTTTTGATTCGGCATAGGGTTTTTTTAACTAAAATCGCGTACTATGCTTGAATTTAGGAGTTCAATCTTTTTTTTGAAAAATCCAGGATTTGTCCGAAAATGTCGCCCAAAAAATTGATCACTATTTTTACAATATCCATCGATATCAAATAAACTACGGTATAAAGTACGATATAGAAAATTGCAAAAAAAGTCCATAGCAGATTAAAACCTGGACCCTGCATACCGTCAAAAATCATATAAAAAATCAATGCTGTAAACCAAGACATAAAAGTAAAGCCAACTATAACCAATATTATTACCCCCACGACAAGAATTATTTTCCAAAATAATCTTACAATCACAGCGGTGACCAGTAGATACCCTAATAAGATCCAAAATGTTTGTGGTGACATGACAATATTTTTTCTACAAGTTTTTTTATTGTATTTTCTTTTATGTGAACAAAGAAAAGCAGTGTTTTGAAATTTTAGTTCAAAAGGGTGATTACGCTTTTAACGAATTAATTCTTTTAATTTCTCTCTCTGAATTGGTTTTAATTTTTTAGCATTTGAAAATCAACTTATCAGCCACTTAATATTTAGAAGACACGGAATATTAATCCTCATTAAGTGTTTTTATCGATTTTATTCTTAGCGTTTGAGGAAGTCGATATATGGTAAGAAAATAGCTTCAAAGGCTTTTGAAATAAAATTTCCAAACCGCCTTTAACTTTGCCCGATATCAATCAATCATCATGAAGTGAAAATCTATAAAATACAAGATCAATAGCTTGAGTTACCTTCATAAAATAGATCAAGATTACTAGGGTAAAATATGTAATGGCAGTCGTTTTATTCTGAAAGTTGAAAAATGATAGTGTTAGGCTATCAAAGGAAATATGAAAACTTAAAGTAGATAAAAAAGAAAAGCAAAATAACAAAGAAGTAAATCTTGTTTTATACCGAAAACCCGGTGATATAAATTTGGTGAATCCTGGATTTTTAGTTTCGACTACTTCAAAATAGTCCAGTATTGTACCCAAATATCAATAATAATGGCATAATAAACCTTAAATGTTAAATCATGGAAAATAAACAGACATCTAAAAACCTCTTAAAGGCTATTCAGGCTACGGTTAGGGCTACCCGAGAAGAAATTCTTGATGAAAAATTAATTGAATCAGCCTCTTCTATTGCAGAGCCAATAGCTGTGTTCTATAAATTAACTTCGATACAGGCAATAGTTTTTGCTTTTGTACTCGACTGTGCCTATCGTGACCTGGATATAAATTTAGACCGTTTAATTGATCAATTTGGAGCTGAGATGGGAGTGATGGCTGATATTAATGAAGCTTTAGAGCAGCTTGCGGAAAGAAAATTCGTTTATTACACCGGTAGATCAGGATTTAAACGGAGGAGGAAGCACATGAAATCAATTAGGCCCAATGAACTAGCTTTAACTGCAATGTTAAAAGGAGATGCCACCATAATCGAAAATAATAAAATTGATTCTTTTTTTGCTCTTTTAGAAGAAGCGAATGATTTGATTCGATTGAGAATGGACGGATTAGTGGCTACCTCTACGCTCATTGCTGATATCCGTAACTTGTTGGAGTCAAATTCTCATTTTAGTGAGGTAGAATGGTTGCTTGGTCAGCAGTCGCTCGATAATTATGATTTGACTTTATTACTAGATGTTTGTATTGAACAAGCCAACGGAGAAAATAATATTGATTTTGATGATATCCTGAAAGAGGTGATTGATGATTTTTCAGATAGAATTAAATATAAGCGATATATCAAAGACGACAAATGCCCTTTATTTAAGAATAAATTACTCGAATTTACTCTGTCAGATTTTATGTCCATGGATAGTGTAAAACTTACCGCTGATGCCATGGAAGTATTGTTGGGTGGGCAAAAAGATAATCTTAAAAATGGTTTTAAACCTAAAATGGGTAGCCTTATTACCCCGGAAAAGATTGGAACTGAACAACTTTATTACAACCCTGTCGAAAATGAGCAAATTGAAACTTTAAAAGCTGCATTTTCTGATGATAATTATAATAGCATTTTGACTGATTTAGTCGATAACCAAATGAAACCTGGTTTCACAGTATTGCTGCACGGATATCCAGGTACAGGTAAGACATCTTCTGTTAAGCAAATCGCTAAAGCTACCGGAAGAAATATTTTAATGGTTGATATTGAAAAGATTCAAAGCAAATGGGTGGGAGATAGTGAAAAGAATCTTTCCATGGTATTCAAAGAATATAAGCAGTGTCGAAGTTCATTTGATCGTGACCCGATTCTGCTATTTAATGAGTCTGATGCTCTACTGAACAAGCGTATAAATATGAAATCTAGTACCGATAAAATGAATAATACCATGCAGAATATACTACTTCAGGAATTAGAAGACTTTGAAGGTATATTTTTTGCAACTACCAACCTTGCAAATCAATTAGATACGGCTTTTGACAGGCGCTTTCTTTATAAAGTAGAATTTAATCAACCGGGTAATGATGTAAGGTATAATATCCTGAAATCGGTGTTTCCTGATTTCGATGAAACAATTCTTCGACGGATCAATAATGATTTCCCGTTAACTGGCGGACAGATATCAAACCTGAAGAAGAAACTATTTGTGAAATGTCTGCTCGACAAAAAAATCGATAAAGAAAAGTATCTAATTACGCTTTGTCAGGAAGAGTTTTCGCTATCTAAAAACAGTAAAATTAGGCCAATCGGATTTCGCCATGCTAGTTAGGCTTGGTAAAATCTATTTGCAGAATACAATTTTTGAACGCTAATGCTTTTTAAAGATAAAATAAAAGATTTGCTGTTGAGCGTAGCGGTTGGGGATGCGCTTGGGGTGCCCTTTGAATATGTAAGCAGAGAAAAGCTAGCCCTTGATCCTGTCATCGATATGGCTGGTTACGGGACCTACAACCTTCCTGCTGGATCCTGGTCTGATGATGCGGCTTTAACCTTTTGTCTAGCCGAGGCTCTATCGGTAGATTTTGATATAAATCGTCTGGCAAACAATTTCATTGCCTGGTACAGCAATAATTACTGGACCTGCGATGGAGAAGTCTTTGATATGGGTATTACAACAGAAAGAGCAATTGAGCGTCTTGTGGATGGCATCAGCCCATTATCATCAGGCGATCCTGATGTAACGTCTAACGGAAATGGGGCTCTGATGCGCATTGCTCCCTTAGTCTTTGAGTGTTTTAATAAAGATATGGGAAATCGATTTGATCTGGTTCAAAAAGTTTCGGGCATCACCCATAGTCATATTCGCTCAGTTATTGCCTGTTTTTATTATATCGAATTTGCAAGAGGGTTAATTAAGGGACTGGATAAGTTTGAAATTTACAAACAGTTAAAGAATAAGATAACACAGTTTTTGTTGACTAAATCAGTTGCCTTGGAAGAGCTGATTCATTTTGATCGGCTATTGAAAGGTGATATCAATTTCTTTCCAGAAAATGCAATTTATAGCGCTGGCTATGTGATAGATACCCTTGAAGCGAGTATATGGTGTTTGTTGACTACTGAAAACTTCAAAGATTGCCTTTTAAAAGCAGTGAATCTTGGTGAAGATTCTGATACGACAGCTGCAGTTGCTGGAGGATTAGCTGGTTTGCTTTATGGAAAAGATGCCATCCCCGAGCAGTGGTTAGCTAAGCTTAAGCGAAAAGAGGATATAGAAAATCTCGCCTTTAGAATGGGTCAAAGAATTGAACAAAAAACCGAGACTAGCCTATGCCCAAACTAAAGATAAGTCTGTTTGGCGAGTCCTATAAAATCAGGTATTGCAAATGCGAATCCTCACTTCTCGCTAAGATATCGAATACCCTTAAAATGCTAGATCAAGACCTCGTACTTTCGGTCAATGACCCCGCTTTTTTTCAGGCATTAAAAGAATCCGGTATTGAAAGCATTAAGGACTTGAAGTTCATTAAGATTGGAGGTCTGCAAAATTCGATAAAAAATCAGATTGAGATATGGTTTAATGGCAAGAAGATTCAAAAGATTAAAATGGAAGAGCTTTTTAGGCCGAGTACCCTATTTAATTTATTCAATACGGTGACTAAGAGCGTTTCCGAAAGCCAATTTGGGGCAGGCTTGTATATTGTTGAAGAAGCAATTGGATTAATTGGTAGTTATGAAAAGCAAATTGAACGTTTTGACCTTCAACAATTGCAGTTTGAACTTTATACCTTTATTAATTTGCAATCTAGTGTTGAACTGCTCGTAAATTTAACCTATGCAGGTATAAACTTAAAGCCGCAAAAAGAGGATTCCCTAATTACCCGTTATTATGGTTTTGTGTCGACCTAATTAGATTTTGGTTGCATAATAACTTGTTGCAATCCTTGCACATCACAAGAATTATTTCGTTTAATTCCAAATCAAAAGTGAGCCTCATTCTAGTTTAATCTGGAACAAATAAACTGCCTCAACAAGCTAGTAAAAGTTCGACAGTAAACAATTTTATAATAACTAACATGAAAAGAAAAGAGTACTTACCCTACGTGGTATCTATTTGTTTAACAATAATCTATTATATCGAGTACCCAAGCCTTGCGATCGCATTTTTTAGAGGTTTCTTAATCGGCGCTTTATTCACTGTCATTTTTTTTGCCATTGTATTGATTATAATTCAAGGATGAACACATGCCGATTATTTATCAGTGATTGGTGGTTTTTTTGATTTGTGTTTTGCCGTAGTGATATTAGAAACCGAATTGCCTGGGCTTTATCGCTCCTCTTTTTGAGTGAATATATTTTTCAATATCCTTAACTGTTTTTTCTGAAGCCTGAGTGAAGGATTGGATATTATCTTTTCTTAAAAGTGACAAAAACCTAGCGGCTATATCAAAATTATCGATGCCATTTTTTAAAAAAACCTGGTACAGCTTATACGGTTCAGGTTGATCTTTAGCCAACCAATTAAATAAATCTAACAAGCGAGCACTGTTTTTTTCACAATATAGATAAGTAAACAATTGCGCCATAGATTCATGGAAATTTATGTTGTCGATTTCTTTATAAAGTATTTCTGGAAGCTTGGTTTCGACCAAGAAATTGGTTAGGCTTTTTATTATCCAGTGAGTAGCTTCGTGTATCAAAACGATTTCTGTCAAATCGGCCTTAATTTCTTCTAAATCGGCATCGTTTTTTTTGCTTTTAAATGATTCTGCAACCTCTTTTATTTTATTGTAATAAAGCACTATTTGCCCTTGTTGGTTATTATCTTCATTAGCTATATAACATCCCATCAAATCGATACATTTGTCAAAGCCATTGAAATGTTCCGAAAGCGATTTCAAGGTGACTAGCTTAGGTGAAAGAACAATATCGGGCCACTCGAATTTAGAGTAGCCATTTGAAGTTTGAGGATTTTTAAATTCGTTCCAACAAGCATTGGAATTAAAATAATCTAGCAATTTGTCAATTGATTTTTCAGGAGAAATTGAATTGAATATGAAGCCCATATGGTTAGTTTTATACAAATGCTTTTGTGCTTGATTTTTAGTTGTAGAAACTTTATATATTCCGAAACTCCTTGCCAGTGTTTGAGACGTAAAAACTTTGTCCACCAATTGATACCCTCGCACAAAATCTCGCATCATAATCAAATAATTTATATCGTTTTGTTATACCAAAATCAGCAATAATTTTATCGTATTTAGCTGGAATTACCTCAAGGATTTCAAAATTTTTAAATTTAAAAAATCCCCATTTCCCATCCACTTCAAATCCGTTTATTCCGTCAATTGTACTTTCCGATGTTGAAATAGACTGAAGTTTTGTTTCTATTGTTCTATCGTGCTCTACATCAATTATGTGATAAGTGCTATTAACTTTTATCAAAGTTAGGTAACTGCCATAATTTTTACCGGAACTTTCTGAATCGTCGACTCGATTATAAAATCCTTTTTGGGTATTTCCTTGAAAGTTTTCAGGATAAAATTGATCTTTAGATATAGAATACAATTTTGTCAATTGAGCATTGGTAAACCTAAAAAAATATGGATGGATATCAATGTACTCATTTCCGTTTGGGTTTATTATTTCCCCATTTGACTTGGCGATAAACTTTATCCGATTTGTTGGATTCAATTTAAAATAAACTTTACCTGTCACTGTTTCAAATGAATCAATTCTTTCATATTTTAATGGAATGATTATTTTATTATTTGCATCTACAACACCGTGTTTATTGTCCGCGTTGCTAACGATGAATAAGTCTGAAACCGAATCAAATCGTATATAGAAATAAATTGGTGGAATTAATATATTGCCTGATAAATCTGCAGCGCCGTTTGATGGAATGTATTTTTTAACCGGCTCTGCAAATTGCAAATATGATTTTGAAACAAGTTTCAATTCGCTACACTCAAAACTAAATTTATTCAAAATGGTACCGTCCATTTTGACAATTCCGAAATCAGTCCCGATTTGGTAAAGGACTAAATCATCAATTATACTTAAAACTATATCGGCTTCAAGTGTTAAAATTTTTTCTGCTCTAAAATTGAGTATTGTAAGATTGCTATCAATGGTATTGTTTTTACAGATAAAATAAGGTGGGGAGGTTTTTTCAAATTGCTTTATTTCTAATACTTCGTATTCTATTTTCAATTCCTGTCCTATTTTATCAATTAGCACTTTTTTGCCATTTTCTTTTTTTGCGATTGCAAAAGGGGAGCCTCCATGAGATTTTATTTCCAGATATTGAGCCTCATTGATTTCATTGCCTTCTAAATTTATTAATCCCCATTTATTGTCTAACTGGTATTTTAAAAGATTTTCGGAAAAACATTCGATGGACTTATATTTTGCGAGCGTTAATTCAATACCTTCCAATGATAGTAATCCGAAGTTGCCATCTGATTTAAATATCAAAATATTGTAATATTCAAATAATTTACCAGGGCCCGTATACTGATTTATTGCGTCATATTTATTTTCGGTTATTACATTTCCATCCATTTTTAAAAGACCATACCCGGGTTTATCTTTTTTCTTAACCCTGATAATATGACTATTGAAAAATTTGATATTTTCATAAAAAACCATTTTCGATTTTTGATCAGACAAAGCTATTATTGCAAACTTCGAGCTAAACTCCAGAATTACTAGATCTTCAGAAAAACCGGATATTTCAAAATAACTCTGTTTGGCTGCTATTACTGTATATTTCGGAGAAACTGACCACCCAATTCCGTGGCAAACTGACCACCTAAACTGCTGGCGAACGGACGCAGCGAATGCTGTAGAAGCGTGTCCAAAAATAGTTATTTAAAAGGTATTTTA